>Ga0256914_1003108_pt1 | contig 13315 bp, 9 predicted proteins | sample HulkmetaG_FD_191571 | JGI IMG/M metagenome (GOLD analysis project Ga0256914, IMG submission 191571) | Hydrothermal chimney microbial communities from Main Endeavour vent field at the Juan de Fuca Ridge, Pacific Ocean - Hulk | ecosystem: Environmental > Aquatic > Marine > Hydrothermal vents ... | reverse complement strand
GGCACGTATTGTCACATTTTCAAAATCTAACTTGTACCGTTTAGCTAAACGCCTGTAAATGGGAAGAACTTTTTCTGGTATATTGGTCATTTTTTTCTTGGAGCAGCAAATAGCCAGCGGCCCCATAAGACCGCTGGCCATTTTTGATTGTAGTTTAGACTGGAGCCGGAGTGCGGTTGTGTTTTTCTTTCATTTTGTAATACATCCTTCCGGTTCCCGCGGGTATGAGACGACCCATTATGACATTTTCTTTCAATCCTCTCAGGTGATCCACTTTGCCGGCAATCGAAGCATCCGTAAGCACCTTGGTGGTTTCCTGAAATGAGGCTGCAGAAATAAAGCTGTCTGTCGTGAGAGACGCACGCGTTATTCCAAGAAGCATTGGCTCTGCCGATGCAGGCTGTCCGCCTTCAGCCATAACCCGCTCATTTTCCTCTTCGAAACGGTATCTTTCAACTTGTTCACCAGGCATGAAATTGGTGTCACCAACACTTGTGATCTTCACCCGTTTGAGCATCTGGCGAACTATAACCTCAATGTGTTTGTCATTTATCTTGACACCCTGAAGCCTGTAGACCTCTTGGATTTCATCAGTCAAGTTGCGTGCAAGGGCCTTGATCCCTTTCACCCTCAATAAGTCATGGGGATTGATCACGCCGTCCATTAAAGGCTCGCCCGCACGGACATAATCCCCTTCACGGACGTTGATATGTTTTCCTAGAGGAATGAGATACTCTTTTGGTTCCCCATACTCTGGTGTGATAATGACACGCCGTTTGCCCTTCAAGTCTTTGCCAAAGGATACGACACCGTCAATTTCTGTGATAATGGCTTGCTCCTTTGGCTTTCTGACCTCGAACAGTTCGGCCACTCTGGGTAGACCGCCTGTAATGTCTTTTGTCTTGGTGGTCTCCCTGGGTATTTTGGCCAATATATCACCAGCCTGGACCTCATCGCCTTCATTCACCTGAATAATAGCTCCAACAGGCAGCATATAACGCGCTTGGCCTTTGCCACTGGGCAATTTGGCTGTCCGTCCTTTCTCATCCTTGATGGATATACGGGGCTTGTATTCAGTGGCCTTGTACTGGACCACTATCCTTCTGGCCTTTCCTGTGATTGGATCAACTTTTTCCTGGATGGTAACACCCTCAATGATATCACCAAATTTCACTTTTCCAGGAACTTCAGTCAAGATTGGATGGGTGAATGGATCCCATTCAGCCAATTTTGTTCCAGGCTGTACCTCTTGACCTTCTTCTACCAAGAGTTCCGCACCGTATATGATGGGATAGCGTTCTCGCTCCCTGCCGTCTGGGGATACAATCACTATCTCCCCGTTTCTATTCAATACCGTGAGGCGACCTTCACGGTTCCGCACTACATTGAGATTTTCAAATTTGACCGTTCCAGCGCCTCGGCATTCGATTTCTGCTTGCTCCGCCTTACCTGTAGCTGTACCTCCAATATGGAACGTACGCATGGTCAGCTGCGTTCCAGGCTCACCAATGGACTCTGCTGCTATGATGCCAACCGCTTCACCTTCAACTACCATGCGGCCTCTGGCCAAATCCCTGCCGTAACATTTTGCACACACTCCAAAGGGAGCTCTACAGGTGAGCACAGAACGTATCTCCACTTTGGTCAGACCAGCATCTTCTATTCTTTTAACAGCAGCCTCATCGATTTCTTCACCAGATTTTACCAACACTTCGCCTGTCACCGGGTCTTCGATGTCCATCAAAGCAACCCTTCCCAGGATACGTTCGCCAAGCGGCTGTATGATCTCACCGCCTTCTATGAGGTGCTCAATTTCGATACCGTCAATGGTACCACAATCTTCCATGGTTATGGTGGAGTCTTGGGCTACATCCACCAGACGGCGAGTCAGGTATCCTGAGTTTGCTGTTTTTAGTGCGGTATCGGCCAGACCCTTGCGGGCACCATGTGTGGAAATGAAGTATTCAAGCACGCTTAGACCTTCCCGGAAGTTGGCCTTGATGGGTGTTTCGATTATCTCGCCAGACGGTTTGGCCATAAGGCCACGCAATCCAGCCAGCTGTCGAATCTGATCCTTGCTTCCCCTGGCACCTGAATCCGCCATGACGAAAATGGGGTTGAAGCTTGGCATGGTGACGAGGTTGCCCTCTTTGTCCCTGTGGTATTCCACAGAGATCTCTTCCATCATCTCTTTGGCAACTTCATCCGTAGCCCTGGTCCAAATGTCAACTACCTTGTTGTAGCGTTCACCATCTGTGATAAGGCCCTCTTCATATTGGCGCTGTACTTCGGATACTTCCTGCTGGGCCTTTTCAAGGATTTCCTCTTTGCGGACAGGAATGGCCATGTGGCCTATACCTATAGAAATGGCTGCCAACGTAGCAAAATAGTAGCCGTAATCTTTGATTCTATCAGCCAGAATGACCGTTTTTTTGCCACCAGCAACACGATAACTAAAATCAATCAACTTGGCCAAGTCCTTCTTCTTCATCACTTTGTTGATGGCAGAAAACGGCACCTCTTCGGGCAGTATATCAGAGAGGATCACTCTTCCCACCGTGGTATCCACCACTTCACCATTTATGCGCACCTTGATCATGGCCTGTAAATCCACGTCCCCATTGCTCCAGGCGAGTATTACCTCATCTCTGGACATGAATGCCTTGCCCTCGCCTTTGGCATTGATCCTCTCCCTGGTCATATAATAAATGCCCAGGACGATATCTTGTGTGGCAAGGATGATTGGTTCACCATGGGCAGGAGAAAGGACGTTGTTGGTGGACATCACCAGCACCCTGGCCTCAGTCTGAGCCTCCACTGACAGGGGCACATGAACAGCCATCTGGTCTCCGTCGAAGTCTGCGTTATAGGCCACACAGACCAGAGGGTGAAGCTGAATGGCTTTCCCTTCAATCAGGACAGGCTCAAAGGCCTGGATGCCTAAACGGTGGAGTGTTGGCGCCCTGTTCAGCATGACGGGATATTCCCTTACCACCTCGTCAAGGGCATCCCACACTTCAGGAACCTCTTTTTCCACCATCTTTTTAGCGCTCTTGATGGTGGTGACTAGGCCCTTTTCTTCAAGCTTGTTGTATATAAATGGCTTGAACAGCTCAATGGCCATACGTTTTGGTAGGCCGCATTGATGAAGCCTGAGTTCGGGGCCAACCACAATGACCGAACGGCCCGAGTAATCCACACGTTTTCCCAGAAGATTTTGGCGGAACCGGCCCTGCTTTCCCTTGAGCATATCAGAAAGGGATTTCAATGGGCGCTTGTTGGGACCTGTGACTACACGCCCCCTGCGGCCATTGTCAAAGAGCACATCCACGGCCTCTTGCAACATGCGCTTTTCATTCCGCACAATTATGTCAGGTGCATCAAGCTCTTTGAGTTTTTTGAGTCTATTGTTTCTGTTGATGACTCTCCTGTAGAGATCATTCAAGTCCGATGTAGCAAACCTACCACCATCCAAAGGAACCAAGGGCCTTAAGTCTGGGGGCAAAACCGGAATTACATCCAATATCATCCATTCAGGCCGGTTGCCCGAATCCCTGAAGGCCTCCACCACCCGAAGTCGTTTACCAAGCTTTTTACGCTTTGCCTCTGAACGCGTCTTCTGCATCTCCTCTCTCAGCTCCCTGGACAGCTGATCAAGGTCAAGTTGACTAAGCATGAGCTGAATTGCTTCTGCACCAATTCCAACCTTGAACTTTTCGCCAAACTGCTCAAGGTTTTTGTAGTAGGCCTCATCTGTCATCAAGGTACCCACAGGAATCTCAGGCAATTCAGACTCAATGACTATGTGAGATTCGAAGTAGAGGACCCTCTCAAGTTCCTTGAGGCTCAAATCAAGCAAAGCACCTATTTTGCTTGGCAGGCTCTTCAAAAACCAGATATGGGCAACAGGGGCTGCCAAAGTGATATGAGCCATCCTTTCGCGCCTCACTTTTGACTGAATCACTTCGACTCCGCACTTTTCGCACACGATACCCCTGTGTTTCATGCGCTTGTATTTGCCGCACAAACACTGATAATCTTTTACAGGACCAAAGATCTTGGCACAGAAAAGGCCGTCTCTTTCCGGCTTAAATGTGCGGTAGTTAATAGTTTCAGGCTGTTTTACTTCTCCGTGAGACCATTCCAAAATTTTTTCCGGTGATGCCAAGGAAATTCTTACAGCCTTAAAGCTTAGAGGATCTTTCGGCTTTGTAAAAAGAGAAAGAAGATCTTCCATACAGTTCCTCCTGAGCGTTTTCTAAACGCTCTGAACAAATATTTTTTCCTATTCAACCAATTCCAGGTCTATGCAAAGGCCTTGCAGCTCTTTGATAAGAACGTTGAATGATTCAGGCAAACCCGCCTCAAGGAAGTTGTTTCCTTTTACAATCTTTTCATACATGCGGGACCTACCAACCACATCATCTGATTTGACAGTCAAGAATTCTTGAAGGGCATATGCTGCCCCGTAGGCCTCCATAGCCCATACTTCCATCTCACCCAAACGCTGGCCACCAAACTGAGCCTTTCCGCCAAGGGGTTGCTGAGTAACCAAGGAATATGGCCCTGTAGAACGGGCATGCACTTTTTCATCTACAAGATGGTGCAGCTTCAGCATGTACATCACACCAACAGTGACAGGAGCCGAGAAAGGCTCACCAGTCATGCCGTTATAAAGCACTGCTTCACCAAGTTCCGATTGACCTGCTTCAACCAGAAGGCGCCGGATGTCTTCCTCTTCTCCAGAATCGAAGACAGGCACTGCCACAGGCACACCTTCCCTATAAAATTCAACCACTTTGGTGAGTTCTTCGTCACTCATCTTCTGTAATTTTTTAGCGATATCTCCTTCAGGAAATATCTTTTTGAGTTTCTTCTTGATCTCTTTGAACTGATATGCCTTCAAGAGCTCATTTAGCTGTTTGCCCAAATTCTTTGCAGCCCAGCCGAGATGGACCTCTAGAATCTGACCAACGTTCATACGGGATGGAACGCCCAAGGGATTCAAAATAATATCTACAGGCGTGCCATCTTCAAAATATGGCATGTCTTCTACTGGCACAATCTTTGATACGACACCCTTGTTGCCGTGACGTCCAGCCATCTTATCTCCTACGGAGAGCTTTCTTTTCATGGCAACGTAAACGCGCACCATCTTGATTACGCCTGGGGGTAAGTCATCCCCCTTCTTCAGCCTGTCTATTTTGCCTTCAAAGTGTTTTCTGATACGCTGGGCCTCACCCTCAAACCATTCAAGTATGTCTGCGATTACGGGTTCGAGCTGTTTTTCACCCTCGAGGATCAACTCCTTCAACTTAGACATGGGCATCTTGCTCAAGGCTTCCTCAGTAATCGGCTTTCCAGCCTCAAGAAAGATACGCCCTTTTGAATCTACAATGGAAAGCGCTGGTTTTTTGCCCTTCAAATGAGATGCAATCTTTTTGAGCGCACTCTTTCGAATGACATTTATTTCATCCTCTTGATCTTTGAGGATCTTTGCAATCTCTTCGTCCTCTATAGCCTTAGCCCTGGCATCCTTTTCAACGCCCTTGCGGCAGAAAACCTTGGCATCCATTACCACACCCTCTATCCCCGGCGGAACTTTGAGGGATGTGTCTTTTACGTCACCTGCTTTTTCCCCAAAAATCGCTCTAAGCAATTTCTCTTCGGGGGTGAGCTGGGTTTCACCCTTGGGGGTTACTTTGCCTACCAAGATGTCTCCTGCCTTGACCTCGGCTCCTATACGGATGATACCACTGTCATCCAAGTTTTTAAGGGCCTCTTCTCCAACATTGGGGATATCTCTTGTTATTTCTTCCCGGCCAAGCTTGGTATCCCGGGCCTCCACCTCAAATTCTTCAATGTGGATGGAGGTGTAAACATCTTCCTTAACAAGCCTTTCACTCACGATGATGGCGTCCTCAAAGTTGTATCCTCGCCAAGGCATAAAGGCCACCACCACATTCTTTCCTAATGCCAATTCCCCGCCATCTGTGGAGGGTCCATCCACCAGGATATCGCCTTTTTGGAATCTTTGGCCTGGCTTGACCATGGGTTTCTGGTTCAAGGTCGTGGTCTGATTAGACTTCTGAAACTTTGTAAGCTTGTGGATCTCTACTTCTATGGGTAAGCCTTTCTCTTCGTCTTCCTCATAACAAACTACCAAACGTGTGGAATCCACGTCCTCAATCCATCCATCACGCTTGGCAATGATAGCCACACCAGAATCTCTGGCCACTATCTCTTCCATGCCAGTGCCAACCAATGGTGCATCAGAAACAAGCAATGGAACGGCCTGGCGCTGCATGTTCGACCCCATTAAGGCCCTGTTGGCATCATCATTGGCCAAAAATGGAATGAGCCCAGCGGAAACGCTCACCATCTGGTTGGGAGCAACATCCATTGCTGTCACTTCATCTGCAGACACCATTACCAGTTCACCTCGGCGCCTTGCTGGAACAATGTCTTCAATGATTCTGCCTTTTTTGTCCAGCTTGGTTGCTGCCTGGGTTATCGTCTCCCCTTCCTCTTCCGAGGCTGTCATATATACGACTTCATCTGTCACTACTCTGTCTACAACCTTGCGATAAGGCGTTTCGATAAAGCCATAGCGGTTTATTCTGGCATAGGCACTGAGTGAAACTATGAGACCGATATTTGGACCTTCAGGTGTCTCGATGGGACAAATTCTGCCATAGTGGGTGGGGTGCACGTCCCTCACCTCAAATCCGGCCCTTTCCCTGGAAAGGCCACCTGGTCCCAATGCAGACAAGCGCCTCTTGTGAGTGACCTCCGACAGCGGATTGGTTTGATCCATAAACTGAGAAAGTTGGGAAGAGCCAAAAAATTCTTTTATTACCGAACTCACAGGTTTTGGGTTGACCAAGTCGTTGGGCATCAACGCTTCTATTTCCTGCAAAGTCATCCGCTCTTTGATGGCCCTTTCCATCCTGACCAGACCTATACGGTACTGATTCTCGATGAGCTCGCCCACCGAACGGACGCGTCTGTTACCCAGATGGTCTATGTCATCCACAGGACCTTGCGAATCCTTGAGCCGGACCAACTCCTTGACTGTTTCCAGAATATCACGCACAGTCAAAACCCGCTGAGACAGAGGCTCATCAAGTCCCAGACGCTGATTGATTTTATATCGTCCCACCTCAGACAAATCATAGGTGTCTGGATTAAAAAACAAGGATTGGAAAAACTTTTGTGCAACATCAACGATCAAGGGGCTGCTTGGCCTAAGCCGGCGATATATTTCTAGAATAGCATCTTCTTGACTTTCTACTTTGTCCAACTTGATTGTATCGCTTACTGATGTGCTGTATTTTACGCCGTCAATGAAGAGGGTATTCACTTCCTTTATTCCCTTTGAGCGCAACAGCTCCAAATCATCAGCACCCAACTCTGTATTGATTGGGATGAGAACCTCGCCAGTTTCTGGATCAACGACATCTTCTGCTGTGCGCCTTCCAAACAAATCTTCTTCGGTCACAGGAATCCTGGATATGCCAAGATCCTCAAATTTACGCATCATGGTGCGGGAAAACTTTCTGTTTTTCTTGACCAGGACATCCTTGGTTTCTGGATTTATAACGTCCAGTGTTGCGCGCTGCCCCACCAGAGTTTCAGGATTCACCTTTTTGTAAAGGAGCTTTTTCTGAATAATATAGGTTTCCACAGGGTAAAACTCTTTCAGCAACTCCTCAGTCGTAAAGCCTAGAGCCTTTAACAGAATGGTTGCCGGGAATTTGCGCCTCCTGTCGATCCTGACATGCAGTATATCTTTTGGATCAAACTCAAGGTCTATCCATGAACCTCTGACAGGAATTACTCTACAGGAGTATAAGATCTTTCCGCTGGCATGAGACTTTCCCTTGTCATGATCGAAAAATACACCCGGAGACCTTTGCAGCTGACTCACCACCACCCTTTCTGTGCCATTGATAATGAACGTGCCGGTCTCTGTCATTATTGGAATGGTTCCGAAGTATATCTCTTGCTCTTTTATGTCACGGATACCCTGAATACCTGTCTCTTTGTCTACATCATAGGCCAGTAGCCGGACCACTATCTTGACAGGGGCCTCATAAGTGGTGCCCCTGATCAAACATTCGTCCACGGTATATTTGGGTTCGCCTATAGTGTATTGGACAAACTCCAACGAAGAGGCACCGGTAAAATCCTGGATCGGGAAAACACTTTTGAAGGCTGCCTGCAGACCTTGATCTGCGCGGGCCTCTGGTGCAATATCCTTTTGCAGGAAATTGGCGTATGACTCCTTCTGGAGTTGAATCAGGTGTGGTACTTCCACGAGCCTTTTGATACGGCCAAAATTTTTCCTCAGTTTTGGAGCTTGAATCTCACTCATAGAATCTGCCTCTGAATCGAAATTGTGGAATCTTGCTGTTGGACAAGACTATTGTTTACGAAAATTCCCATTTATTGGACCAGAAAGGACCACTTTTTGATTTTGAATCCTAATGAACGCACTCAACCGGTTGAAGGTCTGCCGCCTTATCGGCAGATGCAGACCTTAACCGGTTAATTCTGTGTTATTTTAAAAAGCTAAGAAAACAAATTTATTTGATTTCAACCTTGGCGCCAACCTTTTCAATCTGCTCCTTAATTTTCTCGGCTTCTTCCTTGGACACAGCTTCCTTAATCGGCTTAGGTGCGCTTTCAACAAGTTCTTTGGCCTCTTTCAGCCCCAGACCTGTAACTGCACGGACTTCTTTGATGACCTGAATCTTCTGACCACCCACATCTGTCAAAATCACGTCGAATTCCGTCTTCTCTTCTGCTGCAGCGCCAGCCTCACCGCCTGCAGGTGCTGCACCAGCAGCAGCTACGGCTACGGGCGCTGCTGCACTCACGCCAAATTTGTCTTCAAGCTCTTTTATGAGCTCAGACAATTCCAATACTGTCATATTCGAAATAAACTCTATTACATCTTCTTTGGTTACAGCCATCTTTATGCCTCCTAATATTATAAAAACTTTTATTTTCTAGATAATTAACCCTTTTGTTCTTCAACAGCCTTTAAGGCATACAAAAGCTTTCTCGGTACTGCGGCCAACACCTGTACCATATTCGTAGGTGTTGCCACCAGCACAGAAAGAAGTTTTGCAATAAGAACTTCACGGCTTGGCAGCTTGGACAAGGCCACAATCCCATCGGAGTCCATATACTTACCATTCAACACACCGCCACGGATCTCCATAGCCTCATTCTCTTTGGCAAACTCCACCAGAGCCTTTGCAACGGCCACAGGATCTTCGTAGGCCAATGCGATTGCATTGGGGCCTTCAAAGTATTCACTGAGGCCCTCAACATCAGTCCCTTGAGCAGCCATTTTCATAAAGGTGTTTTTGGACACCTTGAATTCTCCTCCAACGTTCCTGAGCTTGGTTCGCAATTCATTCATGGCTGCGACTGTCAAACCCTGGTAGTTTGTTAGAAGGACTGCTGCACTTTTTGAGAACTTGTCATGAAGCTCTGCAACAATCTTTTCCTTTTCTTTCCGTGTTAAGGCCAACTTAATCCCCCCTTTCTGCCACAGGCAGTTTTTTTATTCACTACCAAAGGCAGAGGTTCACCTGTCTCGGTAGGCTGAGGCAATATGACTTAAGAAGTATACCTCTATTAAACACGTCTAGGTGTACCTACTGTCTTTGACTTATCTACGGCCAATTTACAATTCAGCCTTGTCAGGCTGCTACCTCTTTCACTTCAGATGGCTCAACCTTGACACCTGGCCCCATGGTGGATGACAAAGCCACTTTTTTGACATAAGTGCCTTTTGCACTTGAAGGCTTGAGCTTAAGCAAGGTATTGGCAAAGGCGGCAAAGTTGTCTTTTAGTTTTTCTAATCCGAAAGACACACGGCCAAGCGGTGCATGCACGACACCAGCTTTGTCCACCCTGAAATCCACCTTGCCAGATTTTATTTCTTTTACTGCCTTTCCTACATCAAAGGTAACCGTACCGGTCTTGGCATTTGGCATAAGGCCTCTTGGACCTAAAATGCGGCCGATTTTTCCAACAGCACCCATCATATCCGGGGTGGCAACAACTTTGTCAAATTCCAGCCAACCGCCTTTTATCTTTTCAATAAGTTCCTCGCCACCCACATAGTCTGCACCGGCCTCTTCTGCCTCTTTTACTTTCTCACCTTTAGCAAAAACAAGCACCCTGGCAGTCTTTCCTGTACCATGAGGCAACACTACTGACCCTCTTATATTCTGGTCCGCTTTCCTTGGATCAACCCCAAGTACTACTGCAGCATCCACACTTTCATCAAAATTTGCATAATGGGTCTGCAACACCAACTCTATTGCTTCTTCCAGGCTATATTGTTTAGCGGGATCTACTTTCTCTCTTACCGCACGATATTTCTTGCCTCGACGAGCCATATCATTCTCCTTTAACCAACTACTTCAATGCCCATACTTCTGGCTGTACCAGCAATGGTCTTGACCGCCGCCTCCATGTCAGCGGCTGTCAAGTCAGGCATCTTTATCTTGGCAATTTCTTCCAACTGCTTCCTGGTCACTTTGCCCACCTTGTCCCTGTTGGGCACACCTGAACCCTTTTCAATTTTGGCTGCCTTTTTCAACAATACAGACGCTGGCGGGGTTTTAGTAATAAAAGTGAAAGACCTGTCAGCATAAACCGTGATAACCACAGGAATTATCATGCCCATTTGGTCCTGGGTCTTGGCATTAAAGGCCTTTACGAAATCCATGATATTTACGCCATGTTGACCAAGGGCTGGACCAACCGGCGGAGACGGGTTGGCTTGACCAGCTGGAATCTGCAGTTTTATTTGTGTCATTACTTTCTTAGCCATTTTAAAAAATCACCTCTAATTAGATAACTTTACAGCTGAATATATGCTTGGATCATCCGGCCTTCTGGACATGAGCGAATTCAAGCTCTACTGGTGTGGCCCTACCAAAAATTGAAACCATCACTTTCACCTTGCCTTTATCTGGCCGGACCTCTTCTACTACACCATGAAAATTTGCCAACGGGCCTTCGGTAACTATTACCTTGTCGCCCTTTTCAAAATGATATTTGGGAACTGGATGGAGCTCACGCTCCTCCATCTGTCTAATAATCTTTTGTGCTTCTTCATCTGAAAGGGGCACAGGATTCTTCAGACCACCCACAAAACCGGTCACCCTGGGAGTATCTTGAACGAGATGCCATGTATCATTGTTCAACTCCATTTTAACTAAAATGTATCCAGGATAAACCTTTCTTGATGATGTCTTTTTTTTACCTTTGACGATCTCGACCACCTTCTCAGTGGGAACAATTATCTCAGAGAAATAGTCCTCAAGGCCATATTGCTTTATCCTCTCCTCAAGGGCCGCTTTCACTTTGTTTTCATATCCAGAATATGTATGAACGATATACCACTTATGTGCCATATAGCCTTCTTATTTTGAATCAATCCTGTAAATTCACCTACATCCTAATATATTAGCAACCTGACCAGCTTGGATAGCGAGATATCAACAACGCCAAGATATATAGTCAGGAAAAAGGTGAATCCCAATACTGATACAGTAAGGGCAAAAGTCTCCTTGCGGGAGGGCCATGTGACTTTATCAAACTCGACCCTTACCTCTTTTAGAAATTGAATAGCCCTTCCAATGAATCCTAGGTTTTGTGCGCCAGTAGGAATAGGTGCGACTTTGGATGTATCGGCCTTTAGCGCTGAGGATGGATTGTTATTCGCTCCTGTTCCACCGCCGCCCTGGGCCTTTTTTGAGCTCTTTTTCCTTTTTTTTGCCTTAGTAGCCACTGGATATTCTCCAAAACAAAGCTTTTACAGTACATGGCAGGCCAGGAGGGACTCGAACCCCCAACACCCGGATTTGGAGTCCGGTGCTCTACCATTAGAGCTACTGGCCTGCATAAAATATGTAGTGGTTGCCTATTTGATCTTGGTCTCCTTGTGGAGTGTATGCTTGCGATCAAAAGGGCAATACTTCTTCAATTGCAATTTCTCCGTAGTTGTCCGGCGGTTTTTTGTGGTTGTATAATTGCGCCTTTTACAAACAGTACACGCAAGGGCGATCTTTTCTCTCATCTTAAGACTCCGCGTCTACTCCAAAATTTCGCTTACGACACCGGCGCCCACAGTACGGCCGCCTTCCCTTACTGCAAACCTTAAACCCTCTTCCATGGCTATGGGCTGTATCAAATGCACCTCAAACGATACATTGTCTCCAGGCATCACCATCTCTACACCCTCAGGAAGTGTCACTACACCCGTTACGTCCGTAGTCCGAAAATAAAACTGTGGCCGATACCCAGCAAAAAATGGCGTGTGACGTCCCCCCTCCTCCTTGCTCAATATGTACACCTCTGCCTTGAACTTCGTGTGAGGCGTTATCGAACCAGGCTTGGCCACCACCTGACCACGCTCTACCTCGTCCCGCTTCGTACCACGCAACAATACACCTATGTTGTCTCCAGCACGCCCCTCATCCAATAACTTGCGAAACATCTCCAAACCCGTGCATACTGTCTTCTGCGTCGGACGTAATCCCACTATCTCTACCTCATCACCTACGTGAATTATCCCACGCTCTACCCTGCCTGTCACAACAGTACCACGACCACTTATACTAAATACGTCCTCTATCGGCATCAAAAACGGCTTGTCTATGTCACGCTCAGGCTCAGGTATGTAATTGTCAAGCGCATCCATCAACTCCCATATGCACTTGGTCTTCTCCTCGTCCGTCGGATTGTTAAGAGCCTCCAAAGCTGACCCCTTTATGATGGGTACATCATCACCAGGAAACTCATACTTGCTCAATAACTCTCGCAACTCCAACTCCACCAACTCTATCAGCTCAGGATCATCCACCATGTCGCACTTGTTCAAAAATACCACTATCGCAGGAACCCCTACCTGACGAGCCAATAATATATGCTCCCGTGTCTGAGGCATGGGACCATCATCCGCCCCTACAACCAATATCGCCCCGTCCATCTGCGCCGCACCTGTAATCATGTTCTTAATATAGTCCGCATGACCAGGACAATCCACATGCGCATAATGACGATTCTCCGTCTCATACTCCACATGAGCCGTCGCTATCGTTATCCCACGCTCACGCTCCTCAGGCGCCTTGTCTATCTCATCAAACGGCGTAAAATCTGCCCAACCCTTCTCCGCCAATACCCGCGTTATGGCCGCCGTCAATGTGGTCTTACCATGGTCTATGTGACCTATCGTACCTACGTTTACATGTGGCTTCGTACGCTCAAACTTCTTCTTGCTCAT
>Ga0256914_1003107_pt1 | contig 13316 bp, 12 predicted proteins | sample HulkmetaG_FD_191571 | JGI IMG/M metagenome (GOLD analysis project Ga0256914, IMG submission 191571) | Hydrothermal chimney microbial communities from Main Endeavour vent field at the Juan de Fuca Ridge, Pacific Ocean - Hulk | ecosystem: Environmental > Aquatic > Marine > Hydrothermal vents ... | reverse complement strand
AAGATGGTATTTACAGTCCAAAAGGAGGTAGCAGAGAGGATATGTGCATCTCCAGGGGATAGAAATTATGGCCCTCTAGGGGTCTGGGTCCAGACCTTTTGCACCCCCAGGATGGAATTTCTTATTCCCCCCGGGGCATTTCATCCTCGCCCCAAGGTCTATTCTGCGGTGATCTCTCTTATCCCCGGTGGCATAGGGGAAGCACTGGGGGAGGAGGAAAAGAAAAGGCTTGCCGGTGTGCTCAAGTTCTGTTTCCGGGCCCCTCGCAAGCAGCTAGGAAATATATTGAAAAGAGTGTGGTCTTCTGATATAGAGGGATTCTTTAAAACCCAGGGATTGGATAGGAGAATGAGGCCCTGCGAACTTACTCCTGCTCACTATATAGGGCTAAGTGCTCTCCTATGATTTTTAGCAAATGGCTTGACAGAGGCTTTCTTTTGATATTAGGGGTATTTTTATTGAAAGTAAGGAGAGCTTTGACTTTTGGGCTATAATCTTTTAGATGGCCTTAGCTTTAACTTGGTGGGTTAAAGGCGTGTAGGAGAAGTATAATTTTATAAAGGAGGAAGGTATAATGACCAAGGCTCATCTCATAGCAAAGATTGCGGAAAAGGCGGATATCACAAAAACCGAGGCAGAGAAGGTAGTTAATGCCTGTCTTGAGTCCATCAAGGAGATCCTGCAGAGCGATCAGAAATTGACCCTTACTGGATTTGGCACCTTTGAGGTGGTGGAGAGAAAGGAGAGAAAGGGACGTAATCCCCAGACAGGGGAGGAGATTGTAATTCCCGCCACCAAGGTGGTAAAGTTCAAGCCAGGAAAGGTCTTAAAAGAGGCAGTAAAGTAAAGGAGTGAAAGATGTTACCTGGCGAGACCATTCATTCAATGCTTCCCCAGGACCTGCCCTGGTGGAGACCAGACCACGCCATATTTTTTGGAGTGCTATATACAGTATTACTTGTGATTGGCTCAGGCGTGGGACTGGTGGTATTTAGGTCCATCCTGGAGGTCTTGAAGGAGAAACTGAAGGGATAGGGGACCTTGGAGTGTCTTGGAAGGGGGCTTAAATGCCCCCTTTTTTATTGTACCTCTTCAATATTTAGTATCTTTCCCTTACCTAGACGCTTTGCCTGATAGAGGACCTTATCTGCCTCTTTTATTATGTCGTCAGGAGAGCAGAGGTCTTTTGTAAGCTGTATGCACCCACCACTTATTCCAAAATTTAGGTCATTGTTTTTAGCAAATCTTTCTATCTTTTTCAGCAATCTCCTCCCTACCTTAAGGGCCTCCTGGGAGAGGGCATTTACAAATAGGATGCAGAATTCATCTCCACCATATCTAAATGCAATATCCTCTCTCCTAAGGGACTTTCTTATTATCCTGGCTACATTCTGGAGTACTCCATCTCCAAATCTATGACCATAGAGATCATTTATTGCCTTGAAGTTGTCCAGATCCAGGAAGAGGAAGGAGATGGGTATCCCTTTTCTTTTGAAGAGAGCAATGGCCTCTTCCATCTTTGTTTCCATAAATCTTCTGTTATATAGTTTTGTAAGGGGGTCTATAGTGGCAAGTCTCTCTAGTTCTTTGTTAAGGTGATGGAGTTCTATCATGTCATTCTGGATTATCTTTAATTGTACAAAATTTTGTCTAGCATAGGCCTCTATTATATATCCTCCCAACATACTTAATATAAAGGCAGAGATAAGGGAAAAGTTGCTTGCCATAAGGATGGGAAAGGGAAGTGGATTTATCCACAGTGCTACTATCTCGTATATTACTATAAGAAGGATAGATGTAAAGGTTGCATATACAAAGAATATGCGTATTACGCTATAGATGGATAGGATTATGAGTATGAGACTGGTATGTGTAAAGTAGTTGATAGGGGGACGCGCCAGTCCCATCATAATAATTATCCCCAGGCCTGCGGCTCCAGATGCAATACTTATAGTGGGAACCATTATCCTTTTAAAAAAAGGATGTCGGGCAAGAAAAGCCACCACTATGCCCATGGGGGTGATGATAAAATAGATAACTATCATGGTAATGGGCCTTATGGTGTGATAGAAGGGAAAATCCAGGAAGGCAGAGGAGAGATAGAGTATAAAACCCACCAATAGGGCCCTCTTTGTGTTCTCCATGGTGTGTTCCAGATAGGATTCCCGGAATTCCTTTTCCAGGGATCTATCTTTGAAATACAACAAGACCCTATTTTTTTTATAGGGGTCTTCTCCTCTTGTTGTCATGTTGGCCATAGGGGCCTTCCTTTGGGGTATTTAAGTAGATTGTTTTGATGACAAATATCTTACCATCTCTTCCAGTCCTGGAAGGCTCAGTTCAAACATGGGGAATATCTCTTTTATTAGCATGATGGTCCTTGTGTGTTTCCATGTGTGTTTCATTTTGGGATTCAGCCATGCGCTATAGGGAAATGTCTGGGCAATAAATTTCAGGGTCTCTATACTGGGCCTTCCTGAGCGCTCTCCAAAGTATATGGAACCATCTGGGACCAGGAGCTCATACGGGGCCATGGAGGCGTCTCCCACGATGATAAACCTGGTCTCTCTGTCCAGCTTTATGAGGTCCCATACCTTGAAGGGTCTGGAGATGCGGGGAGGGTCCTCCCAGAGATAGTCATAGATGGTATTATGAAAGTAAAAGACCTTTAGGTCCTTAAACTGGCTCCTTGCATAGTCAAACAGGACCTTTACTATCTCCACATAGGGCTCCATGGACCAGCCGCCATTATCTATTGCAAGCACTACCTTGAGCCTGTCTTTGAGGGAGCGCTCAAATACTATCTCTATCTCCCCTGCGTTTTTTACGGTCTCCCTGATGGTCTTTTCTATATTGAGTCTGTCCTTTGGTCCCACCGCCTTTAGATTCTTTAGGCGCCGTAGGGCCTCCCCTATCTGGGATGTGGTGAGGGGGCCTTCCCTGCTGTAGTCGCGATATCTCCTCTCCATTGCGACCTTTATAGCTGATTGATTTCTGCTTTCTCCCCCCACCCTCATACCCCCAGGGTGGTATCCAGAGTGTCCCACAGGAGAGGTGCCCCCTGTGCCTATCCATTTGTTTCCCCCGTGGTGTTCTTCAGTTTGCTCCTTTAGTCTGTCCAGGAAGTATTTCTCTAATTCCTCAGGGGTGAGTGTGGATAGCCTTTCCTCTGAGACCCCCAGGAGAGAGGCCAGTTCCCTGGGGTGCCTATTGAGCCAGTGGTTGAGCATGTCTCTTATATGCCTTGATAGCATAATTGGGGGATTCTGGTCAATTTTTTTACCGTGAAAGTATACAGAGAATATCCTGTCATATAGGTCAAAGTAGCGTTCAGATTTTATGAGGATGGAGCGAGCCGCACAATAGAAGTCAAAGAGGGAGTTTATGAGTCCCAGGGAGAGTGCCCTGTGGAGTCTCAAAAAGGCCGTGGGGCTCACTGGAATCCCTGCCTCTTTTAACATGTAGAAGAAATCCACAAACATGTCTTATGCCCTTATTCTGGATATGGAATTTCTGGCTATCTCCATGTCCCTGCTCTTTTTAAATAGCACTCCAAGATAGGGTACCTCCTTTTTGAGGGTCTTGGGATTAAAGTCGGGATCAGTGAGCAGGGCCCTTATCCAGTTCAGGAGTTCTCTGGTTGCGGGTTTTTTTTCTATTCCCGGCAATTCTCTCATCTTATAAAAGCACCTGATGGCATTTTCCATGAGTTTTTCACCTATATGGGGAAAGTGCACCTGGATGATGCGTCTCATCATCTCTGGAGAGGGAAATGCTATATGGTGAAAGTTACATCTGCCCAGAAAGGGCTCTGATAGGTCCTTTTTTGCATTGGATGTAATGATAATCACCGGGCGGTGTTTTGCCCTGATGGTCTTGTCTATCTCAATGATGTCAAACTCCATCTGGTCCAGCACATCCAGCATATCGTCTTGAAAGTCTGAATCTGCCTTGTCTATCTCGTCTATCAAAAGTACCACTTTTTTTTCTGAGGTAAAGGCCTGACCAATCTTCCCCATTCTAATGTAGTCTTCTATCCTGCTTACATCCCTTTTAGAGTCCCCGAATCTGCTATCATTTAAGCGTGTAAGGGTATCATACTGGTAGAGTGCATCAATGAGTTTCATGGAAGACTTTACATTGAGCACTATAAGAGGCATCCCCAGGGCCTCTGCAATGGCATGGGCCAGCATGGTCTTGCCTGTGCCTGGTTCTCCTTTTAGTAGCAGAGGCATCTCCAGGGCCATGGAGATACGTACTATTTTTGCCAATTCCTCATCCAATACATATTGAGAAGAACTCTGTAATTCCCTCTGGAGATATTCTTCTGAATACATCCTTCACCTCCGCAAGTGTTTGTTTTTTATCCTCAGAAGTCCTCAAAAAACCTGGGTATAAACTTATATCCTTACCTTTACTGCACCCATGGATATGGGAATATCCTCTGAGAGGGGGGCATCCACCACATTAAATGCCAGAAGGGGCTCTCCCACCAGGCTTGCCCCTTTTTCCAGGAAGAAGTCCTCTTCTTCCCCTCTGATCTTAAACCAGAACTGAGACCGTGCCCCTGTTTTTATCCAATCCACTGGTAGGTTCATAAGACACATAGACTCCCCTCTCTGCATGAATACAAAGAACTGAAGGGAACGGAGAAGATTGGTGGTGGAGTAAGGGTCCCTATCCATGTATTGCCTCTCCTTCAGGGAGAGGGAGAGGAGCTTTCTACATGTTGCTTGAACCTCTTCAGGACCACGTACAATATCCGCATCAATTATCACATCTATGAGTAGATGGGGATTTTCCCCTAGAAGGTGGTCCATTAGAGTCAACAGATGTGAGCTGTGTCTTAAGAGCCACTCTTCCTTGATGGTGATAATAATAGAGGATAAGAGCCTGCATAGTATCTTTGAGACACTGGTCCCTTCTTTTCCCTGTGTAGGTATTAGCTCATATATAAGGGTCCCTTCCCTTATATCTCTTCCAGGAAATAGGGGAAATTCCACAGGATATAGGTCAATATCTGTAGCCTCTTCTGCATATTGCATACAATCTCTTATCTCTTCCCTTCCCAGAGAAGGGGTCCCAAGGACGAGATAAGGGGGAAGGTCCTGGTGGAGTATCCCGAGAGATGGGGCCATATCTTTTAGAGAGGTCCCAGGGAGGACACTTAATGGGTATATTCCAAGCTCGTCAAAGAGCCTTTGCTCCACCAGAAAGTCAATGGACCTCATTACATCCTCTTTACTATCTCCAGGTAGCCCCACAATAAGGTCTATCATCACCTCTATGCCCACCTCCCTCAAGAGCCTCACTCCCTGTATGAATGCCTCTTTGTCAAATCTTCTGGAGACTGCCTTTAGGGCTGCTGGATTTATGCTCTGGAGACCTATCTCCACCTGGGAGGTGTTGCATAATACAAGCATATCTGCAGTCTCCTTATCCACATCCTCTGCATTCAATTCACAAGTAAGGGAAACATTACTCCCCTTGAGTACAGAGCCTATCTCCCGGAGAAATTCCTTTATCCGGGGACGCTTGAGAAAAGAGGGGTCCACAAAGGTAACCTCCTTTACCCCTTCACCAAGAGCCCATTCTATCTCTCGTCTTACCAGATTTGAGGGCAGGGTGCGAATAGAGGAAAAATTTTTGTGATAATAGCAGTACAGACAATGATTGGGACACCCCCTCACACTCTCCAGTAGGAGCCTTCCCCTTATGGAGGGACCTATCACGTGGTTAAGATAAGGGGAAGGGATCTCCTCCAGAGGTAAGGGGACCTCTTTACGGGGAATTATTCCTTTTTCCTCAGGGGAAAGGAGATATTGCACAAGGGCCTCTTCTCCCTCTCCCTGAATGGCGGCATCAAATATGTGGGAGTGGGCCAGGAGAAATCCATTATCCCTGCTCACCTCCGGTCCCCCCACTACTATTTCTATCTCTTTTTCCCTCTGTTTTATCCTCTTGGAAAGTTCAAGACTTCTCTCTATATTCCACAGATACACGCTAAAACATACCCTGGCAGGGTTTGAGGCGAGTATCTCCTCCAGGATGAGGGCGTCACACCCCACGGCCTCTATTTCCTGCTCAAGCCTTATGGCATTTATATAAGGGAGCTTCTTTGCAACATAAGAGAGAACACAACCACTTCCCAAAGGCACGTGCTCCAGATTATAGAGGAAATCATGAGACAAGACTGGAAGTTGAACAAAGACCGTGGATGGATTCATCTCAATAAAAAGGGCCTCCCTCTCCTGTGAGGGAAGGATTCTATATGGTATTTTCCCCTGATGTCAAACCCTGAGGGATATTTTCTCACTGGGATTGGAAGGGGACCTGAATTCGCCATAAGGGAGGATTTCTTTTATAGGGTTTTGTTTTATGCCTTACGAATTCAGGTCCTTATGTAAAGAGTGCCATGGGCTTATGGCCAGTGTTACTTTTTTCTAAAAAGTTTTATCTTTGATATATTGCATTTTTTTAAAAGTCAACAAAAAAATAAAAAAACAGAAAAATAAAAGGGTCTCCCTCCTCCTGTAAGGAAGGAGACCCTCTTGTTTTAGGGATATTACCTCTATTGTTCCAATTTTCTTATGAGTTCAGTAAGTTTGCTTGCCATATGGGCCAGTTCCTGCACAGCGGCTGAAGACTGGGCCATGGCATCTGTGGTCTCTGCCACTATCCTGTTTACGTCTTCTATACTCCTCATTATCTCTTCACTGGTGGCAGATTGCTCCTCTGCCGCAGTGGCGATGCTCTGGATCTGGTTTGCATTGTCCACAGCAAACTCCACTATTCTCCTCAGGGCCTCTCCTGATTCTCCTGCCAGATTAGTGGCCTCTTCCACTACCTTTCCAGCCTCTTCCATGCTCTGGATGTTTTGCCTAGCAGAGGTCTGGATAGAATGGATTGCCTCTCCCACCTCTTTGGTGGCCCCCATGGTCTTTTCTGCAAGTTTTCTCACCTCATCTGCCACCACAGCAAAGCCCCTTCCTGCCTCCCCCGCCCTTGCCGCCTCAATAGCGGCATTTAGGGCAAGCAGGTTGGTCTGGTCTGCAATATCTGAGATCACATTCATTACCTCTCCAATGGCCTCTGCCCTTTTGCCCAGGGAATGCATATTTTCTTTCAATATCTCTGTGAGACTGTTGACGCGATTTATGGCCTCTATTGCCTTTTCCACCACCATGGCCCCATTTTCTGCCTCTTCCCTGGTCCTTGCGGCACTATCCGCTGCCTGGGTGGCATTTTTGGCCACCTCAAGCACTGTGGCGTTCATCTCCTCCATGGCTGTGGCCACTTCCCCAATCCTCATCTTTTCCTCTTCTGAGCCTTGAGATACCTGCTCCACCTGGGCAGATAGTTCGTGTGCGGCAGAGGAGAGCCTCTCTGAGATCTCATTTGCCTCTCCTGCCATAACCTGCATATTCTTTAATATTTTCTTTATCTCTGTCTGGTCAATAATGATCTCATAAAAACCCACAACTTCCTTCTTCCGGTCCCTTAAGGGAATCGCATGGTATTCTATCTCCATATCCCTTCCTGAGGGATGGGCATCTGTCTGGGAACTTTCTTCTCTACCACTTAGAAGGGCCTTTCTTCCAGCACACCTATCTGTGTTGCAGTCAGAGTTCCTCATTACCTCATAACACTTTTTACCAACACAGTTCTCTCCCCCAATAGAGGTCCCTGTTCTATTCATAAACAGGATGTTGAAATCCCTGTCCACAGACATAATGGGCACAGGCATGTTATCCATGTAGGAGGTGAGGAGATCCAATAGCTCATTTATATCCTCCACAAGGGAGGCAAACTCCCCGGAAAAGCCCTTCAGGGGTATCCTTTCGCGAAGCCTTCCCTGTTTTACCTTCTCCGCTGTCTCCCTGATACTGGATATGATCCCCATAAGGGTGTCCCGAATGGAGACGAGGGAGAGACACATCTGGCCAATTTCGTCCTTTTGGGTAATGGTGAGCTCCCTCTCCATATTGCCCTTTGCCACCTCCAGGGCAAAGGCCGTACCCTTTTGAATGGGACGGGCCAGGAGGGTACTTATCAACCAGGTAAGGGCTATTATCACCAGCGCCACCACAGCGGAAATTACCACAATCTGTTTTATAAGTGCCTGAATTGGCTTATATACCTCTGACCTGTTTATCTGCGAGATAAGGGCCCAGGTGGTGGAGCCGTATATCCTGATAGGGGTATAGGCACACAACACCATATTTCCATTGTAGTCTCTCAAGATGGCCTTTCCTGTCTTTCCCTCAAGGGCCAGTCTCACTGCCTTGGTATCAACCCCATTTTTCTCTACACTCCCCGCAAAGGAGGCAAGTACAGAGTGTCCTTCTCTATCCAGATATGAATCAGAACGCATCCTCTTGTCTGGACCAATGAGATATGTCTCTCCAGTTTCACCCATGCCCTGCCTCTCCAGCATTATCCTGTTTATTCTCTGGATGGATAGTCTCAGGGCCACAATGAGTTCCACCTTTCCATGGTGCACATGGGGCATGGCAATAAAGGCCGCAGGTTTGTTGTGGTCTGGAGGGTAGGGGGCAAAGTCTGCAAATCCCAGTCTCTTTGTCTGGATAACCTCTTTAATAAGCCTTCCCAGATTAGTGGATGAATATCTGCCTGTAAGTAAATTGGTATTCATAACAGGTCCATGGGTGGCAGAGAAAAAGCATCTCCCATTGGGAGAGATGAGAAATAGGTCCTTATATCCTTTTTTTTGGATGTAGTGTAAAAAAAAGTTTTCTCCATCCATGGTCTTTATATTACTCAAAAACTCCTCTTTGGACTCCTGCACAATCCCTGCCCTGTGCAGGGGCTCATAGCTCTCGTCCACAAAGAAGTGGATGGTGTCCTCCAGTATGTCCAGTTCTTCTTTAAAATGAAAAAAGAGCCTCTCCAGTTGGGATTTTTTTATGTCCCTTACCGATACCAGGTGGTCAAAGGCCTTCTGGATGAGAAAGCGTGAGGATATCTTCTCACTCTCCCACGCCACTATAACTATGGGAACAAGAGAGATAATGAGACAAAATATTATGAGCTTTGTCCTTATCTTAAGGTCTTGTACCAGGTGCATAAGCAACCCCTCCTTATTTTGGATTTGGGAGCCATCTTTATGTAAGCCAGACCTTAGCCTAAAAAGACCTTGTGTTCAAGTTTTGAAAAAAATTCTCCCTACTCCTCTATTTATACCCTCGCACAAACAAGGGGGTTGTTTTTGTCCCTGGCTCAGTGTAAAAGCCCGGAGAGAGATAATCTGCACTGGGGGTAAAGTATTGGGGAATATGTCCCCATTTGACTATAATAAAGGGAGAGGAATATAGGACCATGTTGATTTCCCATAAATTCAGGTTTATCTTTGTCCACATTGCCAAGACCGGGGGCACGAGCATACGCTCTGCCCTCACTCCACTTTTGCTTACAGACCCATACAGGTGGCTTCAATACCTGTTAAATCGTCTAAGTGATCTCACATCTCATCGCATAGGGGTAAAGTTCCCCCGTCATGCGGGGATAGTGGCCGCCATGGAAATATTGCCAGGGGAATATTTTCGCTCTATGTTTAAGTTTGCCTTTGTAAGAAATCCCTGGGACCTCCAGGTGAGTTCCTATCATCATATACAGAGAGAAAGACCCCAGCTATTAAGCCATATCCATGACTTTGAGAGCTTTTTAAAATGGAAATTGGAGGGAGACAGGTCCCCTCATTATATACTGGATGCATCCTCCCGCCCCCAGTGGTATTCCCTTATTGATATTTCTGGAAATTGCGTTATGGATTTTATTGGAAGGTTTGAAAGACTGGAGGAGGACTTTTCCAGGGCATGTAAGCTCATGGGACTAAAGAGGGTCCCCTCACTTCCCCACAGGAGAAAGGGGGTTAACAGAGAGAGGGACTATCGTATATATTATACAGACCGTGGGGCGGAATTGGTGGAAAGGCATTTCAGGATAGACATTGAGAAGCTGGGCTATAGCTTTGATATGAAGAAATAAAAAAGTTAACCCTAGAGGAGGATGTTATGCTCTCTGGAATCATGTTGTTTCTTGGTTTTTCCATGGTGGCCCTGTTCTTATACTTTCTTCAAAAGGAACACGGCTATACTGATGAAGAGGAATAGCTGCTCCCTTGAAGAGATGCGCCTGGCCATGGTGAGGGACCAGATACGGTCCAGGGGGGTAACCAATCCCCTGGTGCTCAAGGCCATGGAAAGGGTGCCAAGGGAAGAATTTGTCCCCCCTTCCTCCAGGGAGAGGGCATATGAGGATTGTCCTCTGCCTATAGGTTATGACCAGACCATCTCCCAGCCCTATATAGTTGCCTACATGACCCAGGCCCTGAGGTTGTGTGGAGGAGAAAAGGTCCTGGAGATAGGTACAGGATGTGGGTATCAGGCCGCTGTATTGGCAGAAATAGCATCCAGGGTGTATTCCATTGAGAGGATAGGAGAACTGGCGGATAGGGCAAAAAAGACCCTGGAGTCTCTGGGTTATTGTAATGTGGAGATAAAGGTGGGAGATGGGACCCTGGGATGGCCAGAGCACGCCCCCTATGATGCCATTATAGTCACCGCAGGGGGACCAAAGGTCCCACCTCCCCTTGTGGAGCAGTTAAAGGAGGGGGGAAGACTGGTTATGCCTGTGGGGGAGTATCGTTTTCACCAGAGCCTGGTGAGGGTCACAAAGGGAGTGGGTGGAAAGATAAACAAGGAATTTCTCATAGACGTGTTATTTGTCCCTCTCCTTGGAGAGGAAGGATGGAGCCACTGAGCCCTCCTGTGGAGATCTCCAGTATCCCTCCCCTTCCAGGGATATATATGTTTAAGGATGAAGGGGGGAAGGTCCTGTATGTGGGCAAGGCAAAGGACCTGCGAAAGAGAGTGGGCTCCTATTTTTCCCGCACTATCTCATGTTCCAAGACCCTCCTACTGATTAGGAGGGTGAAGCATATAGATTTTATATGTACATCCAATGAGAAAGAGGCACTTCTTTTAGAATTTTCCCTTATAAAAAAATATCGTCCCCCCTTTAACATTGTCCTGCGGGATGATAAGGCCTATCTTCTATTTAAACTGGATAAAAGGACAGAATTCCCCAGGCTGGAGATAACCAGGAGATATTCCTCTAAAAAGGGGTGTAGATATTTTGGACCCTATACTTCTGCAAAGGCGGCCCGTTCCACCTTTAGACTCATAAACAAGCTCTTTCCCCTTAGAAAATGCCGCAACTCCCTTTTTAAGAACAGGACCCGGCCATGTCTTCAATACCACCTGGGACGGTGTCTCGCTCCATGTTGCAGACCAGTGGACAAAGAAGAATATGATAAGGTGGTAAGACAGGTGGAGATGTTTCTGGATGGCAGGTCCAAACAACTCATTCGCCAACTGGAGCAGCAGATGTGGGAGGCCGCGGAAAAAGAGGAGTTTGAACATGCCGCTCTTCTTCGGGACAGGCTCATGGAGATAAAAAAGACCCTTGAGACCCAGAACGTAATCCTGCCAGATCAGGGGGACGTGGATGTAATAGGGATTAAACTCCAGGAAGATAGGGTGCTTGTGGGGGTTTTGTTTGTGAGAAATGGGAGGGCACAGGAGACTAGAACCTATGAATTTGATCCCACAATACTCTCCTTTTCCACAGAGAATGTGGAGGGAGAGGTGCTTTCTTCCTTTCTATTACAATTCTATTCCATGCATCCCTCTCCTGCCCCAACCATTTTGGTCTCCCATCCCCTGGAGGGAGATTGTATTGCTGAGCTTCTCCAGGAGAGGGCTGGGAAAAAGATACACATTCATATCCCCACCCACAGGTGGGAAAAGGGTCTTGTAAATCTAGTGATGATAAACATCCTCAAAGAGAGTGCAGAGCAATTTCTTCCCCAGCTTTGCGCCCTGGGGCGTATCCTGGGTCTGTGTTCTCCGCCGGCACGTATAGAGATTATAGACGCCTCTCACATTGCAGGGGAATCCCCCTTGGTGGGTCAGGTGGTGTTTGAGGGAAATGCCCTTAGAAAGGAAGACTACCGTATATATAAATTCCCTGAACTTACAGGGAGTAGGGATGACTATGGTCTTTTATATCAGTGGGCCATTAGAAGATATAAGTCAGGCCCCCCTTGGCCTGATGTGGTCCTAATTGATGGAGGCAAGGGACAGATACAGGCGGTAAGAAAGGGATTTGTGGAGTGTTTTAAGACAAGGCCACCTTTTCGCCTTATATCCATTGCCAAGGGAGAAGGCCCTCGTTCTAGGGCCTTGGACAGGGTATATGTGGAGGGAAGAAAGAATCCCCTCCCTCTCAAGAAAAAGGATGCCCTATTGCTATTCCTTCAGTATCTAAGGGATAATGCACATAATTTTGTAAAGAGCCGCCTGGACCTCTCCTTTAAAGGAAAGCGAGGGAGTATCCTAGAAGAGGTCCCTGGAATAGGAAAGAAGACAGCCTCCTTACTATGGACCCACTTTGATAGCCTCTCTGAGATATTGGAGGCAGACGTGGAGACACTTATCCAGGTGCCTGGGATTGGCCCTAAAAGGGCAAAATTAATATATTCAGGGTTGCAAAAGATAAGAGAACAGGTTAAAAATTCCAGAAGACATACCATAAATTAATTTACGCAGGGATACATTATGGACCTAAAATACGCAAAACCCTTTATTGAGGCCACTATAAACGTCCTTTCTACTATGGCAAATATAACTCCCAAGGCAAAAAAGCCTTATATCAAGACCTCTACTAAGGCCCTGGGGGATGTCTCAGGGGTAGTTGGTTTTACCACTAATGACAATAAAAAGGGGGTCATGAGCGTCACTTTTTCCAAAAAATGTGCCCTCCAGATAGTGAAAAACCTGTTGGGAGATGATATTGAAAATATCCTGGAGGATGTCCAGGATGCAGTGGGTGAGATAACCAACATGATCTCAGGGCAGGCACGGGCAAAGCTTGCTGAGATGGGGATCTCTATGGCAGGTGCCACCCCAACTATTATAATGGGAGACAATCATACTATCTCTCATCTCACAAAGGATAAGATAATGGCAGTGCCATTTACCACGGAGTATGGAGACTTTGTGGTGGAATTTAGTATGAGTGAGTAGAGAATAAAATCCTATTTAAGGAGTGGACAAGATGAGTATTAATAAAAACATGAGAATCCTGGTAGTGGATGACTTTTCTACCATGAGGAGGATAATCAAAAACATCTTAAAACAACTGGGTTTTACAAATGTTGTAGATGCAGATGATGGGAGTACTGCATGGGAAATCCTCAACAAGGACAAGATTGACTTTATTATCTCAGACTG
>Ga0256914_1003106_pt1 | contig 13317 bp, 15 predicted proteins | sample HulkmetaG_FD_191571 | JGI IMG/M metagenome (GOLD analysis project Ga0256914, IMG submission 191571) | Hydrothermal chimney microbial communities from Main Endeavour vent field at the Juan de Fuca Ridge, Pacific Ocean - Hulk | ecosystem: Environmental > Aquatic > Marine > Hydrothermal vents ... | reverse complement strand
AGACTCGAGTGCTATGCCTGCCACAGCCGCTGGGCGCCCCAGTGTTACGGCTGTCACGTGCAGCAGGATCTCACATCCAAGGGGCTGGACTGGCTCAGGTACAAGGGCTCTTCGGATCCATCCATGGCGGCCAGCAAGGAGAACCGTGAAGGCGGCGTCTGGAGGTGGCGTGAGACCAGGAGCTATCTCCGCTGGGAGAGCCCCGCCCTTGGAATAAACTCCGAAGGGAAGGTCGCCCCGTTCATCCCCGGCTGCCAGGTGATCTTCACCCAGATAGGCAAGGATGGAAGAGCGGTGGTGCGGAACAGGGTCTTCACCACCTCTCACGGCACCTCTGGAATAGCCTCCAATCCCATACAGCCCCATACCGTTTCAAGGAAGGCAAGGAGCTGTGAGGACTGCCACAGCAATCCAAAGGCCATGGGCCTTGGTGGCGGCATCTACCGGCCCGGGGACAACGGGCTGCCTGTAGGGTTCGAGCTCGAGCGCATAGTGGACAGCCAGGGCCATCAGCTGCAGGCGACGAGCCATGAAGGGGCAAGGCCCTTCAACGCCAAGGAGCTCGATGGGATGGCCAGGGTGAACGTGTGCGCCTCCTGTCATGGCTGGATGCTCGATCCAGAGTTCTGGCAGGGGCTCTACTCCTGGTCTGGGGAGGCAAGGGGGCAGAAGGCCCATGACAGGCTGCTCGAAGGGCTGCTCGGCCGGAAGAAGGGGGCAGCTCCATGAACGGGCCCGCCTCCTGCCCGCCTGTGGCCCTTTCCATAGCGGGCTCCGATCCGAGCGGTGGTGCAGGCATCCAGATGGATCTGAAGGTCTTTCAGGCCATGGGGGTCTTCGGGGCTTCTGCCATCACTGCGATCACCGTCCAGAACAGCTGCGGGGTCAGAGAGGTGTTTCCGGTTCCTCCCGATGTGGTGGGGGGGCAGGCCGCGGCCGTCCTGGAGGACATGGACGTAAGGGCCCTGAAGTGCGGTATGCTCTGGAGCGCGGATATCGTAAGGGAGGTGGCCAGGCTGCTCGAGAGGCACAAGGGCCTTGCCGTGATCATAGATCCCGTGATCGCATCATCTGGTGGCAGGCGGCTCCTGGACGATGCAGGGGTGGATCTGCTTGCAAGTCGGCTCCTTTGCCATGCAACGCTCATAACCCCAAACATACCCGAGGCCTGCATCCTTGCCGGCATGCCCATAAGGGAGAGGGGCGATATGGTGGAGGCCGCCATCCGGATATGGGAGATGAGTGGCAAGAGGTGCGCCGTACTGGTTAAGGGCGGCCATGGCGGCACCGGACAGGCGCTGGATCTGCTGTTCGATGGCGACAATGTGGAGGAGTTCAGGGCCGAGAGGCTGAAGGCCGGTGAGGTCCACGGTACGGGCTGTGCACTGTCTGCTGCCATCACTGCAGGGGTTGCCAAGGGGCTCGGGCTGTCTCAGGCGGTTCAGGCGGCCAAGGAACTGGTCACCTCTGCCATGAAGAGGGCGCTTCGAATCGGCCAGGGTGCATCCTTCCTGAATTTAATCGGTGCCGGGGGTGTCGGCTGATTCTCGCAGAATCATCTTCCAGGCAGGGCCCTTTCAATCTCCCCAATTTTTTTCAATTCTGAATTGCCATTCACTGGCAAAAGGATTAATGTACATTTTGATAGAAAAGGCAGGCGGCAAGTTCAATTTCCAGCCATGTCTCCATTTTGTTTCCAACTGTAGGAAAATATTATCAAAACTCTAACCTAACGATAAGGAGGTTTATGAAATGGCAGTTTACGTACTTGGACACAAGAGCCCCGACACCGATTCAGTGACAGCAGCCATCGCCTTTGCCGAGCTTCAGAAGATGCTGGGTGTTGACGCAGTTCCCTGCCGCCAGGGCGAGCTCAATCCCGAGACCAAGGTGGTCCTGGAGAAGTTCGGCTATGCCGAGCCAGAGCTCCGCACAGACGTCACAGGCGAACAGTATATGCTCGTGGACCACAGCGACATCAAGCAGGCCCCGGACAACTGGGACAAGGGTGAGCTCCTGGCCGTGGTGGACCATCACAAGATCGGCGACATCACCACTCCAAATCCCATCCTCTTCGTGGCCATGCCTGTCGGTTGTACCGGTACGGTCCTCTACACACTCTACAAGGATGTCTACAAGAAGGAGATCCCTGCAAATGTCGCAGGCCTAATGATGTCCGCCATCCTGAGTGATACCGTTCTCTTCAAGTCCGCCACCTGCACCGACGCCGACAAGGAGGCCGCAGAGGCCCTGGCCAAGATCGCAGGTGTCAGCGACATCATGGAGTGGGGTATGGAGATGGCCAAGGCCAAGAGCGCCGTGGAGGGTGTCTCCCCCAGGGATCTCATATTCCGCGACTACAAGGACTTCGATATGAGCGGAAAGGCCATTGGTATCGGCCAGCTGGAGCTGGTATCCCTTGACCTGGTGGACAAGATCAGGGATGACCTCTATGCAGAGCTCGAAAAGATCAAGGCAGAGAAGAATGCCCACAGCATCTTCCTCATGCTCACCGATATCATGAAGGAGGGAACAGACCTCATGGCCGTAACCGATGACCCCTCCATCATCGAGAAGGCCTTTGGTGTCAAGTTAGAAGGCAAGACCGTATGGCTGCCCGGCGTCATGAGCCGTAAGAAGCAGATGGTGCCCAACCTGGAGAAGGCCTGCGCCAGCTAAGAACCGGCGCCTGCATCCCAGGGACTGGAACTTCAAGGGGCCGGTGCTGAGCCGGCCCCTTTTTTGTGTCAAAAATTTCCGGAAATGGCGTTATATTACTGGACGGGCCATCCGGGCCCGTTACATAGAAGAAGAGGAGGTGATTCTTATGTTTCATGAGGATCCCAAGATAGACGAACTCTTTACCGACGCCCAGTTCAAGTTCATGGACGAGGAGTTCGAGGATTCCATAGAGCTCTTTACCAAGGTGCTTGAGCTGGACAAGGGCTTTGCCAAGGCATGGCAGGCCAGGGCAATCGCGTATCTGCGCCTGGACGACAAGGACAAGGCGCTGTCGGATATCGACGAGGCCATTCGGCTCGAGCCCGAAAATCACAGGTTTCACTATCACAAGGGGGCGATCCTGTTCAAGTACGAGATGCTGGATGAGGCCGTGGAGGCCCTCTCGAGGGCCATAGACCTTGCCCCTGACTACGGCCCTGCATATCTGCTGAGAAGCGAGGTGTTCGATCGCCTGGGTGAGGAGGAGGCCTCTGCCGCCGACTTCAACAAGGCGGACGTGCTGAGAAAGGAGCAGACCGCCGCCTCCAAGGTGGTGGATTTCTGGAGATAGATTTCGGCCATGCAGGGGGCCGGAAGGGCAAGGCCAGCCCTAGGGCCCTTTCCGGCCCTTTTCTTCTGTCCCCCTCCTTTCGAGGGCCAGGATCACCTGGCGGCAAAATCCCCTTATGGTCTTCACATCCCTGCCTGTAAGATCCTTCCTGTCCAGTAATCTATGGGCATTTCGCATCCAGTACTCGGGCGGCTGCTTGCGGAAAAGGCCCATGGCCCCGAACACCTGTCTCAGATGGGCGAACATGCCCTGCCGCTCTTCCAGGGTGGCAAGCCGCGGCCTGTAGGGCCCTGGGCCTTTCTCGCTCATGGCGGAGAGGCGAGAGAAGATCTCATAGAGGACGACCATGACGCTCTGTGCCAGGTTGAGGGATGAAAAGCCGGTGGTCGGGATGGTCACCAGGGCGTTACAGAGGGAAAGGGCCTGGTTGTCCAGACCAAATTTCTCAGAGCCAAAGAGTATGGCCATCTCGTTTCTCGCAGCCAGTGCCGGGATCTCGGCAGCCAATGTCCTCGGGGTGTGGCTTGGCCTCCTCTGTCGCCCGGTCCTTGCGCTGGTGCCGACTATGTAGCTGAATCCGGAAAGGGCCCTGGTGAGGTCATCATATACGATCATGCCCTCGATGATATCCCTGGCCTCATGGGTGGCCATCTTGAGCACCTTCTCCATGTCCAGGATCTCCGGATTGACCACCCTCAGCCTCGATATGCCCATGTTCTTGCAGGCCCTGGCCGCAGCGCCTATGTTCTCTGGATAACGGGTCTCGTTGAGGACCACGGTTATCCTTGAAAGGATATGGGCTGTCATGTCCTTTTCATGGTCCATGGGGCCTTTTTAACCGGTACAGGAGAGGAAATCCAGTGTTGCCCCAAAACTCCATATGGATGCGTATCGCAGTGGCAGTGCTGCTTCCGCTTGTCCTGTTGTCTTTTTATGGGCTTTGGGAGGCAAGACGGGTCACCATAACCAGGGTGGTGATATCAGATCCCCTGTTTTCAGAGAAGTGGGACGGGCTCAAGCTGGTCCATCTCTCAGACATCCATCTCGAGCGCATGGCCTCACATGAAAAGGCGGTCCTTCAGGCAGTAGAGGCCCTAGGGCCGGATCTCATCTGTGTGACCGGGGATATCGCCCAGTGGAACGCAAAGGGCGCCAGGGTGATGGAGTTCCTGGATGCCCTTGACCGCATCGCACCCCTGTTTGCCTCCCTTGGCGATGCGGATCTCTCGCTTGGAAGGGCCAGGTGCTTCTGGTGTCACGATAGGGGTGACATCCACAAACTGAAGGGGCTCGGCCCGGTGATCTTGAGGGATGAGGGCAAGCTGGCCAAGATCAAGGGGCGGCCCGTCTGGATCTTTGGGATCGATCCCGGAGACAGCCGGGAAGAGATCCGGGATTTTTTTGCCTCAAGCCGCCTGCTGGAGAGATCGAGGAAGGAGCCTGTCATCGTCCTTGGCCATTTTTCCCGCCCCTGGAAGGATCTGCCGCATGAGTGCCATGTGCTATGGCTTGCCGGTGATACCCATGGAGGACAGATATGGTTGCCAAGGCCTCTCTGGAGGCTCTTCAGAGGCAAGGATCATGCCCATCTCTATGGCCTCTTCGGCTCTTCCGGTGGGAAGTGGCTCTTTGTCACCAGGGGAATCGGTACCACCGAGGGCCTTCCCCTTCGTATCGGCAGGCCGCCGGAGGTGGCTGTCATCACCTTTGCCAAGCCGAATAAAAACTAAAAAAGGCCCTTTCCTTGGATGGGAAAGGGCCCTCAAGAGGAGGAAGGAGGTAAGTGAATCCCTTATGAGCCGGACAGTTCCGGCGGTGCGCTCTTTTCTTCCATCAGTTCCACATCCTGTTCTTCCACCACGACCTCATCCATCGGCTGGATCTGTGTGACCGGCTCGGCCTGTGCAACCGTGTTCTGCAGACCATCCAGTTTGGCCAGAGTCATGGCCAGATCCCTGGCCAGGGCCCGTGCGGCCTCTTCCACGGCCCTGTCGATCTGGGTGCGGGCCTTGGGATCGGCAAAGGCGCTCTTGGGCTCGACCTGCTCTTCCACCCTGTTGGCCCAGACAACCCGGCCCGATTCCGTGTCCTGGAGGGCAAGCCATACCTGTACAACGCCCGAGGATAGCTTTCCTCCATTGTGGGCCAGATTTGCAACGGCAGCGCCGATGCCTCCCCACAGCAGGGCCCTGTCGCCCTCTTCATCGGCAGGTGTGCTGGCCAGGGCCACACCAGAGCCAAGGGCTGCGCCAATGGCCATATCCTGCCACAGGTCGTAGCTTTCACTCCTTGCCACACCAAAGAGTGTTGCAGAGGAGGAGTCCAGGAAGAAGGGGATGATTCCCTTCTTGATGGGATTGAAGGAGTGACCCTCCCTGATCTCGTACTCTACGATCCGTCCGCGCAATACATATCTTGAATTGAAGGTGCGTCCGAGTTCCTGGACGGTCTCCCTGTCCAGGCCTACCCTGTGGACCTCTATGGAGTTCATGTCGCCCCCGAGGGCCAGCTCGTCATTGGCATCCATCTCCTTTTCGAGGATCTGGAGCATTGTCGGGGACCATCCGGAGCCGAGCTCCCGTCTCATGGCCTCGTGCCGACGGTTCACGCTGCTGCCCTCCTGGACGATGGTGATGATGCCCTTGTCCACCAGAAAACGGAACACGTCCTCTTCTATTGGCATGAAATATCCGGAACGGGCAAGTTCGTGGGCAATGGCCGTGTGGATCTTTATCTGGCGCCTCAAAGACTCATCCGGCCTGATGCCCTTCGTATAGTCGGCAAGCGGCAGCATCACCACGCTCGCCTTCTGTCCAGGCTGGATGGATGAATTGTCGATGGGGGCTACGGACTGTTTTACGCTCTGACCACAGGCGGCCAGCAGAGTCGCAACCATAAAGATGAACAAGGCCCTGAGATAGCTTGAATACGGCATGTTTTCCTCCCGGGTTTAAACTAATTTTCCCTTTTGTATTAAGCGTTATCGACCTTTTTTAAAAAAATATAAAGGCACAAGGGAGATTTGTTGAAAAATCCCTGCAGGGAGGAAGACTAGCAATCCCTTTGCCATGATCCGTGGATCACGGCGAGACAGGTGGACAGAGCCAGAAAGGGTGCACGGAAACGGCCTCTCTTATATGATCTACACCGGCAAGCAGCATGAAGAGCCGATCGATTCCAAGGGCCATTCCGCAGGCCTTGCTCGGGCATCTTTCAAGGCCTTCCAGGAACCGCTTTGGCAGCGCATGTGGCCTGTCCTCGAGATGGCCTGCCTCTTTCATGCGACAGAGCTCCGTCTCGAAACGGGCCTGCTGGGCCTTGGGGTCCATCAACTCCGAAAATCCATTGGCAAGCTCCAAGCCCGCCATGTAGAGCTCCACCCTTTCGGCATGCCGGCCAGATGTGTCAAGACGCGCCAGGGATGCCTGCCAGACAGGAAAATCCTTGACGAAGACGGCGCCAAACCTGCCAAGGGCTGGCTCCACCCTTTCCACCATGTCCAGATCGAACCTGTCAGGGTCCTCTGTCTCCAGGGGGTCCCAGCCTGCAAGGTCCCTGAAGAGCTCTGAGACACTCCTCGACGGGAATGGGAACTCCGGCCTGAGGACTCGTCCCCTGTAGCGGATTTCAGACGTATCGAGGGCCTCCATGACATGGAGGATGAGCTGCTGGCAATCCTCCATGAGCCTGTGGTAGTCCTGCCCGGCCCTGTACCATTCGAGGATGGTGAATTCAGGCATGTGTACATGGCCGCATTCGCCCATGCGGAAGGCCTTGGATATGGCAAAGATCCTGGAGGCTCCAGTTGCCAGCAGGGGTTTTAGGTGTATCTCCGGAGACGGCAGCAGAAAGGGCCCTGTCTTGCCCTTCTTCGTGCCTGCAAGGGCCAGGGGCCTTATATGCTCTTCAGGGATCGTCTCATCCGAGGTTACAGGAGGGTCTATCTCCAGAAATCCCTGGTTTAGAAACCAGTGCCTTATGGCCTGAAGCAGGCGGCTTCTCTTCTCTAGCAGCTCGAAAGTGGCCAAGGGGACAGGGCCGGATCCGGTGGCCTTGTGCAGGCCGGACAAAGCCTATTTCTTCACCCGTTCCACATACTGGCCGGTGCGGGTGTCTATCTTCAGCACATCGCCTTCCTCTATGAATAGTGGCACCTGAACCGTATAGCCGGTCTCGAGGGTGGCGGGCTTGGTGGCGCCTGTGGCCGTGTCCCCGCGGACTCCTGGATCGGACTTGGTCACCTCGAGTTCCACGAAATTGGGCAGATCTATGCTTATGGGGGTGGTCTCGTTGAAGAACAGTATGTCCACCTCCATGTTGTCCTTTAGAAAGTTCTTGGCCTCACCCACCTGCTCCTCACTCAGTGTGATCTGGTCGTAGGTCTTCATGTCCATGAAGTGATAGCCCTCACCATCGTTGTAGAGAAACTGCATCCTGCGCTCCTCCAGGTTGGCGGGCTCGAACTTGTCCCCTGACCGGTAGGTCCTGTCCATGGTGAGGCCGGTGACCATGTTCTTCAGCTTGCACCTGTAGAGGGCCTGCCCCTTTCCAGGTTTCGAGAACTGGAATTCCGTGATGATGTATGGCTCACCATCTATCATTATCTTGAGGCCTTTTCGGAGATCTGATGATTCGTACACTGGCTGGTGCTCCTTCTTCAGCTTGTTTTTCTCTATTATGATGATGCCGCCCGATCTTCATCCACGAACTTGCAGGCATGAGCTTGCAGGGGCAAGCCGTCGGGCAACACGAGGAACCTTCTGTAGCCTACTGGAAAATTGCGCACAGGAATAGACCAAAAGGGCCCAAATTGCAATAGATAAGGTTGCTGTGCCCCGTCTGCCCCTGTTTCAGGCAGGGGGCGGTCATGACAGGCCCTGCAACATCTCTTTTATCTCCTCTACGGAAAAGAGCCTGCCAGAGCCCTTCACCTCACCGTTGATCACCACCCCTGGCGTCGACATGACCCCATACGCCATGATCTTTCCCATCTCGGTGATCTTGACCACCTCGGCATCGATTCCGAGCTCCTCTACCGCTTGCCTGGCATTTGCCTCGAGTGACTGGCATCTTGGGCATCCAGGCCCGAGGATTTCGATCTTCACCATGAAGCACCTCCTGATCTATGTTTTTGGGTAAGACTGCTACATCACCGCATTGAATATATAGCCAACCACTATGATGCTCACAGATACCACACCCACGAAGGCCGCTATCAATGGCCGCTTGAGCACCTGGCTCAGGATGACCATCTCCGGGAAGGAGAGCGCTGTGACCGCCATCATGAAGGCCAGCGTGGTCCCAAGGGGCAGGCCCTTGTCCATCAAGGCCTGGACTATCGGGATGACCCCGGCGGCATTGCTGTAAAGGGGCACGCCAAGGGCCACTGCAACAGGCACTGCTACAGGATTGGAGGGCCCGGCATAGCGGAGCAGGAAGTCCTGGGGCACGTAGCCGTGGACCAGGGCCCCCACGGCTATTCCTCCAAGGACATATAGCCATATCTTGGACAGGATCTCCTTCACGTAACCCTTTGCATATTCGATCCGTTCCCGCCATGTCATGGAGGGGATCTCTGCCTCACCCATGCGAATCTGCCACACATAGTCGGCCACGAAGCGCTCCATGTTGAGCCGGCCTATGATCATGCCCGCGATCACGGCTATCAGCAGCCCCGTACAGAGATAGAGGGCTGCGATCTTCCAGCCGAACAGGCCGAAAAGGAGCACCAGGGCCACTTCGTTCACCATGGGAGATGATATCAGAAAGCTGAAGGTCACTCCGAGGGGAATGCCTGCCTCCACAAAGCCTATGAAGAGGGGGCAGGCAGAGCAGGAGCAGAACGGGGTCACCACACCGAGGAGTGCGGCCAGGACATGGGCTGCCCAGAGCTTCTTGTCACTCAGAAACCTGCGGGTCCTCTCGGGCGGAAAGAAGCTTCTGACGACTGCCACTGCGAAGATGATGGTGACCAGCAGGAAGAAGATCTTTACCGTGTCCTCCACAAAGAAATGGAGTGCCTCGCCAAGATGGGTGCCTGGTGTCATGCCCAGCCATCTATAGGTGACCAGGTCTGCAAGGATCGTGAATATCTTGAGCATCATCCCCCCGCTATCTTCAGCTCCTTGGCCAAAAACGGGATCAGTTCCGATACGATTCGATCCCGCACGCGCCTGAAGGCCCTGAGCCTCTCCGCCTCCGAGCCCCGGGCCAGTGCCGGGTCTTCAAGGCCGAAATGGATTCGTCTGCCCTGGCCGGGCCAGTAGGGACAGCCATCACGGGCATTGGAGCATACCGTCACGACCAGATCGAATGGCTGGCCCTTGAACTCGTCCATATGTTTTGAGCGCAGCCCCGAGGTCTCTATGCCGAGTTCGGAAATGGCCTCTATGGCAAGGGGGTGCACCGTAGCCGGATCGACCCCTGCCGAGAATGCCTCTGCCCGGCCTTCGAGCATCTCGTTGCAAATGGCCTCTGCCATCTGGCTCCTGCAGGCATTTTGGGTGCAGACGAACAGGAGTCTTTTCATGGCTCTTCTCCCTGGGGCGCCAAGTGGTGCGATAGGCCCATGATCTGCCGGCGGTCCAGGGTCATGAACAGCTTGGACAGTTCCGCCATCTCCTGGTCCTCCCTGGCCCTTTTCAGTACGATATCGAGAAGCTGGCGGCAGCTCTCCTCTCCTGGAGAGAGGGAGTATACGATCCAGTTCTTCTCCCGTCTGCCAAGCACGAAGCCCTCGTTCTCCAGCAGCTTCAGGTGTTTCGATATTGCCGGCTGCGAAAGGCCGAGCGCCCTGGTAAGCTCGCATACACAGGCAGGCCTGAGAGAGAGCAGGGCGAGTATCCTTATCCTGCTCGGATCGGATATGGCCTTGAGCCGCCTGCTGATCCTGGATATGGGATCTGGTTGCATGGATTGCTATATAACCATATAGTTATATTCTGTCAATCGATCCTTCTCTGTCTCTGTTTGCAGCGGCGGATTGGCCAGATCGGTGCTGGTTGGCCCCTGGCAGTCTGGGCCGAGGCTGGTAAAGAGATGTGTGTAAGCATTTTGATGAAGACAGTGGCTGTTTCAACATGAGACTTAAAGGACTCTATGCCATAACGGATGAGAGGCTCACCCCTTATCACCGGATAGCCGATATGGTGGCTGCGGCGATAGAGGGCGGGGCTTCCGTGGTGCAGTTGAGGGACAAGGGGCTTGAAGACCATCTTCTCGAGCCCATTGCCGTTAGCCTCCTCGATGTGTGTGAGCGCTATGGCGCCCTGTTTATAGTAAACGACCGGGTCGAACTGGCTGCCCGGATCGGGGCTCACGGTGTCCACATAGGAAAGGATGATGCCGCCTACAGCCATGCAAGGAGAGTCATGGGGGCAAGGATCGTCGGTGTCTCCTGCTACGACAGCATGGAGCTTGCCCTGCGCTATGAAGGCCTCGGAGCCGACTATGTCGCCTTTGGCTCTGTCTTTCCCTCACCCACCAAGCCGGAGGCGGTCCGGGCCGGGCTCTCTCTCATCGAGGAGGCGTCCCGGCGCCTGTCCGTTCCGGTCTGCGCCATCGGCGGGATAACCCAGCAGAACGCACATCTCGTGGCCGAGGCCGGGGCGGACATGGCGGCTGTCATATCCGGGCTCTGTCGGAAGGGGAGCTCGAGGCCATCAGGCAGAGGGCAAGGGCCATCAGCTCGGCCTTTGCGCGTGGCTGAACCGGTCGGAAGTAATGACTTGCAGATCTGTCCCGGATGTCATATCTATCTGGATCTCCCGTTGGCTGGATTTTTGCCGGCAGGATCTTGCCGGCCTTGGTTTGGATGCCGGTTTGGATGAGTGATGAAAGAGATCTTTCGAGGATGATGAGGAGAGACATGCTATGGCAGTAGACAAGGAAAAGGTCCAGGAGGCCCTGGACAAGGTAAGGCCCATGCTCCAGGCGGATGGCGGAGATGTGGAGCTCGTGGACGTGGATCAGGAGAGCGGGGTCGTGACCGTGCGCCTCACCGGTGCCTGCAAGGGGTGTCCCATGAGCCAGATGACCCTAAAGGCAGGCATAGAGCGCTATCTCAAGAGTGAGGTGGAGGGGGTGACCGCAGTGGAGAAGGAGGATTGAGGGCTTCTGTTCAATGGTGATACGGTTCCCCGGCGTTTATGGTGGCAGCCCTGTATAGCTGCTCTGCCAGGATGAGCCTTGCCATGTCGTGGGTAAAGGTCATGGTGGAGAGCGAGAGCCTCAGATGGGCGGCATCCAGGACCTGCCCCGATAGTCCGTAGGCGCCGCCAATGGCAAAACAGATCTCCCTCGTACCTGCATCTGCCTGTCTGCGGAGGAACTGGGCAAGGCCTTCGGAGCTGAGGGCCCTGCCCTTGACGTCCAGGGCCACGAGCATCGCCCCCTTGGGGACCGATTTGAGGAGCAGGCGGCCTTCCTCCTCCATGGCCGCCTTCATGTTGCCTGACTTGGAAGCGGCCCTTGCCCGTCTGCCCCTGGTGCCGCCCTTGGCCCTTGTTTCCACAATCCTCACCTGGTAGTAATAGCCAAGTTTCCTTAAATATGTGGAAATTCCATCCTGGAGCCAGGCCTGCCTGGTCTTTCCAGGCCATAGGAGTGTGATTCTCAACATGAGTGCATCTCGTAAAAAGGATTCAAGGGCGGATCAGGACCGCAGTGCCGTACTCAGAAAGATTCCAAAAACCGATCGCCTGCTGGACAGGATACCAGAAGAGGTGCCCAAGTCCATAGCGCTTGCCGCCTGCAGGGATGTCCAGGACGAGGTGAGGCGGACGATCCTTGGCTGTGATCAGGGCGTGGAGCAGCTTCATGAGCTGGTGGAGTTTGAAAACATGGTCCAGCGGGTGCTCTCCGAGATAGAGCGGCGCATGTCCCGTTCGCTCATCCCCCTCATAAATGCGACAGGGGTGGTGGTGCACACCAATCTTGGCCGTTCACTCCTGCCCGAAGAGGCCCTCGATGCAATGATCCAGGTCTCCGTGCGCTATTCCAATCTGGAGTATGACCTGGTCCAGGGGAGGCGGGGCAGCCGCTACTCGCATGTGGAGCAGCTGCTTTGTGAGCTCACCGGTGCCGAGGCCGCCCTTGTGGTGAACAACAATGCCGCTGCCGTTCTCCTGACCCTGGAGACCCTTGCCAAGGGCAGGCAGGTGGTGGTCTCCCGCGGGGAGCTGGTGGAGATCGGCGGCTCCTTCCGCATCCCTGATGTCATGGCCAGGAGCGGGGCCATCCTCAAGGAGGTGGGGGCCACCAACCGGACCCACCTGAGAGACTATGCCGCGGCCATTGGCCCCGAGACGGCCCTGCTGATGAAGGTGCACCAGAGCAACTTCGCAGTGGTGGGCTTTACCAGCTCGGTGACTGTGGCAGAGCTCAAAGGGCTAGCCATGGAGCATGGCCTGGCGGTGTTCGAGGACCTCGGGAGCGGAAATCTGGTCGATCTCACCCGGTACGGCTTCATGTACGAGCCAACTGTCCAGGAGGCGGTGGCCGCAGGGGCCGATGTGGTCTCTTTCAGCGGGGACAAGATGCTGGGCGGCCCCCAGGCAGGGATCATCGTTGGCAGGAAGGAGTTGGTCGATCAGATCAAGAAAAACCCCATGAACAGGGCCGTACGCATCGACAAGCTCACCCTTGCCGCCCTCGAGAGCGTGTTGCGCATCTACAGGGATCCTGTGAAGGCGGTAAGGCAGATCCCCACTCTGAGGATGCTCACTGCAGGCTATGACGAGATAAGGGCCAGGGCAGTGAGGCTGAAGCGGAGACTGGCCCGGCTGAGGCTTGCCGGCCTTGAAGTCGGGTTGACAGACACCATCTCCAGGGTGGGCGGCGGGGCCCTGCCTCTCCAGGAGCTCCGCTCCGTTGCCGTGACCCTGGCCACGAAGGAGGATCCGGCCCGTATCTCCAGTCTGGAGGCAAGGTTTCGCGAGGCATCGCCTCCGCTCATCGTCCGCATGGAGAACGAACGCATTCTCATGGATTGCCGAACCGTGCAGGAGCGCGACATGGCCGAGATC
>Ga0256914_1003105_pt1 | contig 13321 bp, 13 predicted proteins | sample HulkmetaG_FD_191571 | JGI IMG/M metagenome (GOLD analysis project Ga0256914, IMG submission 191571) | Hydrothermal chimney microbial communities from Main Endeavour vent field at the Juan de Fuca Ridge, Pacific Ocean - Hulk | ecosystem: Environmental > Aquatic > Marine > Hydrothermal vents ... | reverse complement strand
AGTCAACAATCAACAGTCAACAGTCAACAATCAACGGTCAACAGTCAACAATCAACGGTCAACAGGTAACGAGTAACGTCAGTGCGTCTCAATAAATTTCTTGCCCATGCGGGCGTCGCCTCTCGTCGGGCTGCGGATGAGCTCATCGCGGCCGGTCGGGTGCAGATCAATGGCCGGGTCGTGCGCGAGATGGGCGTGCAGATCGATCCTGGCCGCGATAGGGTGACTGTGGATGGTCGCCCCGTGCGCGTGCAGCCCCGACCCTTCACCTATCTGCTGCTAAACAAGCCCGCAGGGATCATCACCAGCCGTCAGGATCCAGAGGGACGCAAGACTGTCCTCGATCTCATTCCAGCCCGTTACCGCCATCTGCATCCGGTGGGGCGTCTGGATTTCCAGAGCGAGGGGCTGGTGCTGCTCACCGATGATGGAGATCTCACCCAGCGTCTCACCCACCCCTCCCGGCAGCACGAGAAGGAGTATTGGGTGCAGGTTGCGGGCGAAGTTCCCGACGTGGCGCTCTACAAGTTGCGCAAGGGCGTGATGTTGGATGACGGCTTGGCGCGGGCGCGGGTGCGCCGGCTGCGCAAGACGCCTCCGGCTCAGCGCTTTTGGATCAAGAACGATCCCCGTCACACCTGGCTGGCTTTTGTCATTACCGAGGGCCGCAACCGCCAGATTCGCCGCATGTGTCAGGCTGTGAACTTGCGGGTGCTACGGTTGGTGCGGGTGCGCATGGATGATCTCCACATCGGAGATCTGAAACCGGGCCATTGGCGACTGGCCAGCAAGAAACAGATCAAGATCATTCAGGCTATCAAGTCACGCCGCTGATTGTTCACTTTCCGCACTTTTTCCTAACCCGTACGAGCCGGAACCAAAAAGCTGTCTCATGCAAAGACGCCAATCCGCATGCAGTCCGAAACACTCATTTCAGGGCAAAAGTTGCGTTCAGGCATGCCATCTTCGTAGTTCAGTAAGCTCTAAAAAGTTATTTGATTTTCATTGACTTGTTTGGTAACGACGCCAAGACGAAGGTGGACGAAATTTTTCTTGACGTATTTGTAACTGCTATGGTTGACTCGTCTGCGCCGCTCCGCCCGAGGCTAAAACCCTCGGGCTACGGGTGCAAAGCCCCACTGGGGCTCAGCCGTGCAGCCCAGAGGTTCAGCTCCGGGCGAAAAAACAGGCCGAAGCCAGGTACGTAAGCAGTTACACGTATTTTGCGACTTCGCGTGAGCGCGTTTTTGGCTCTGTGGGCAACAATCTCACTGTTAAGGCGCTGTTCTCTTCATGTCCATCACTCCCGCTGTTATTGCAATCGACGGACCCGCGGCCTCGGGCAAGAGCACCGTGGGCAAGCTGGTCGCCCAGAAGCTGGGCTTTCTCCTGTTCGATACGGGCGCGCTGTATCGGGCTGTGACGCTGGCTGCGCTTCGGCGCGGCATTCCCATCGAGGATGAGGCCCGCATCAGCGAGCTGGCCCGCGCTATCCATATCGATCTCATCCCCGCCACCAATGACGATGGACGTCCTTACACCGTGCTGGTGGATGATGAAGATGTCACCTGGGCCATCCGCAGCGAGCCGGTGGATGCGCATGTCTCCACGGTCAGCGCGTATCCGGGCGTGCGCGAGGCGCTGAAGCAGCAGCAGCGGCGCATCGCCCGTCGCGGGGGCGTGGTCATGGTTGGCCGGGATATTGGGACGGTGGTTTTTCCTGAGGCGCCGCTGAAAGTGTATCTGGACGCATCGCCCGAAGTGCGAGCCCGGCGTCGTTGCGAAGAGTTGCGCGATCGGGGCGAGGATGCCGATTTTCAGGAGATTCTGGCCGGCGTGCGCCATCGCGACCAGATCGACAGCACCCGGGCCACCGCCCCGCTTAGCATTGCGGAGGATGCGGTGGTCATCGACACCGATCATTGCTCCATCGCCCAGGTGGTGGACGCCATCGTGGGCCTGGCCCGCAAACGTTATCTGGTGAGTCAAGATGAGTGAGTCTTCTCGTGATTTCCGCTGGGTTGCCAGTTCCGAGGCGCCTCATCGCTGGCAGCGACATTTCTGGCTGACCGGTCTCTCGCTGGTGGAGCGGCTGCTTCTCAAGTCTGACGTTCGGGGATTGGAGAAGCTGCCGGAGCAGGGCCCGGTCCTCGTGTATTTCAATCACATCCATTACCTCGATCCCTTCACCCTCTCCACGCGATTCTGGCGCAAGCGCTATTTCGTTCCCATTGCCAAGGCCGAGTTAGAGAGCGCCTTCTTTGTGGGGCCGGCGCTGCGCGCCAATGGCACCATCTTCATCAAACGGGGCGAACCTGATCTGTCGGCATTGCGGGCGGCCTTGGCCGTATTGCAGGCGGGCTATGTGCTGCTGATTGCGCCTGAAGGCACGCGTTCACGCTCCGGCGCCCTCATCGAAGCGGAGAAGGGGCTGGGATTGCTGGTCTATCGGGCCAATCCGGTGCTGATGCCCGTGGGCGTCTGGGGCACGCGCGATTTTCCTTCGGCCTACAAGCGTTTGCATCGTCCTGTGGTGCACTATCGCTTTGGAAATCCCTACCGTTTTCATCTCCCCGCCAAGACCACCCGTCGGGAGGCTGAGGCCATCGTCACCGATTACGCCATGCGACGGCTGGCTCAATCTCTGCCCCCGGAGATGCGGGGCGCATACGCGGCGCCGCCGCCATCCTTACCATTCGTGGAGGAAATCTGATGTTCGAGATCGTCGATCTGCATTTTCAAGGTGAACCTGAAATCATCGGCAGCTATGTGCTGCGCGGGCCTCGCGGCGTCGCGCTCATCGAGACCGGCCCGGGCTCTACATCCACCAATCTGTTGAAAGGGTTGGCGGCGTTGGGCATCGATCCGGAGGAGATCACCGACATCCTTCTCACCCATATCCATCTGGATCATGCGGGCGCGGCCGGCTACATGGCGCAGCGCACGGGCGCCACGGTGCACGTGCATCATGTGGGTGCGCCGCACATGGTCGATCCATCCAAACTGCTGGCCTCGGCCGCACGCATCTATGGCGATCAGATGGGCCCGTTGTGGGGCGATTTCTTGCCCGTGCCCGCGACCCAGATCAACATTCTGCACGATGGCGACGTCATCGACGCCGCAGGCGTTCTGGTGAGGGCCATCGATACGCCGGGGCACGCGTATCATCATATGTCCTACTGGCTGGATGGCGTTTGTTTCACCGGTGATGTGGCCGCGGTGCGTCTGCCCGGCTATCGTCACATCCGGCTGCCCACTCCGCCGCCCGAGTTTCATCTGACCTTGTGGAAGGAGAGTGTGGAGCGGCTGCGGGCGCTGAAGCCCGACGTCATCGTTCCCACCCACTACGGTCCCAAGGATGATGTGGATGATCATTTCGATGCGGTTATCGAAAAGCTGGACGAGCTCACCGATTATCTGCGTCGGCGGACGCTGGCTGGCGACAGCGCCGGGCGGATGATGGCGGAGCTGCCCGATTGGTTGGCGGCGCAGGCCCGTCGCGAAGGCGTCGTCGAGGAAGGCGTGCATCGTTACGAGGTGGTCGTGCCCAGCTACATGAACGTCACCGGCGTGTTGCGCTATTTCCGCAAGGTGGAGGGTTTGGCGGTGGACAAGCCGGCGGATGGGTAGGCTGGGGAATCTCGAACCATGACTCTTTACCAAATTCTCTTTCTTCTCCTCACCATCGGTTTCGAGGTGCTGGGGACGGTGTCGTTGAAGCTTTCGCAGGGCTTTACGAAGCTGATCCCCAGCGCTTTGGTCGTGGTGGGCTATGGCCTTTCATTTTATCTGCTTTCGTTGCTGCTGAAGCAGCATGTCTCCATCGGCATCATCTACGCGGTCTGGTCGGGCCTGGGCACGGTGGCTATTGTACTTATTGGCGTGTGGCTGTGGGATGAAAAACTCACCCTGCCTGCTATCATCGGCATCGCTCTGGTCATCATCGGCGTGGTTCTCATCAATCTGACGACAGAGGGCGCACACTGACGGCCCAAGATATGGCCTGATGCTTGGTGTGCGACTTTTCTGTTCTAAAACGTTAGGCGGCCGACTGAAGTCAGGACTTTTGGGCGCTTCGCGCCGAAGGCGGGCCTGCGCCTGTCTGGTTGCTGACTTGTGGGTAAGTCCCGCCCGCGCGGCGGTTGACAGCGTCTACCGGTTCCTGTATAATGCTGATAACTGGTCTAGACCACTAGACCGTCATCAGCCATCTCTCAGGAGAAGGTGCGCCATGCTCGATAAAACAACGGCCATTCCCATTTATCATCAGCTCAAGGAATGGCTGCGGGCGGAGATCGCCAGCGGTACATGGCAGCCTGGCGACCTGATTCCATCGGAGCGGGAATTGAGCGAGCAGTTCGGGATCAGCCGCATGACGGTGCGGCAGGCCCTGAACGAGCTGCGGGAGGAGGGCATTTTGCGGCGAGAGCAGGGGCGGGGCACGTATGTGGCGGAGCCGAAAATCGAGCAGCGGTTGACCCGGCTAACCGGTTTCACCGAGGATATGAAGCGGCGGGCGCTGCGTTCCGGGGCCCGGGTGTTGCGGCAGATGTGGGTGGAAGCGCCCGCGGCCGCGGCCAAGGCGCTGAGGATAACGCCAGGCAAACAAATCGTGCTTTTGCAGCGCCTGCGCATGGCGGAAGGGGAGCCCATGGCCATCGAGAGTAGCTATTTGCACTTTGGCGGCATGGCGGGACTGCTGGAAGAAAATTTCGAGAACCAGTCCCTCTACCACTGTCTCTCCGAGAAATATGGCATCCTCCCCACCCGGGCGGAGCAGAAGGTGGAGGCGGCCATTTGCCGCGAGCAGGATTGTCGGCTGCTGCACATCGAACCTGGTTCGCCTGTGTTGCGAAACCGTCGCGTCACGTACGATCAACGCAACAAACCTTTCGAATACACCGATTCGATTTATCGAGGCGACCGGTACATCTTCTATGTCGAGCTATCCGTCCTCTAACGTTCCCCACCCAGCCGCAGGAGGTGGCCTATCGGGAAGAATTCATTGCCATCTCATCCCATCATTCACCCTTCCTCATCCTCTCGAACAGGAGAAATAAAATGAAACGTTACGCCTCGCTCATGCTGCCGATATTGATCCTGGCGCTGCTTCTGAGCGCTTGCAGCACGCCCACGCCGGAAGTCGTGGAAAAAGTCGTGGAGAAAACCGTCGTCGTCACCCAGGAGGTGGAAAAAGTCGTCGAGAAGACGGTGGTCGTCACCCAGGAGGTGGAGAAGGTCGTGGAGAAAACCGTCGTCGTCACGGCCACGCCCGAGCCCACGCCTGAACCCAAGAACGGCGGCACTCTCATCGTGGCCCGGGCCGCCGACGCCAAGGGCCTCGACCCGCACAAGCAGACCGCGTTCTCCTCCTTCCGCCTGCTGGAATTGATCTACGAGCCGCTGCTGGGCCTGAACAGCGAGCTGAAAGTCGTGCCTAACCTGGCCGACTCGTGGGAGTGGTCCGACGACGGCGCCACCCTGACCATGAAATTGCATCCCAATGTGAAATTCCACAACGGCGATGTGATGACCTCCGAGGACGTGAAATACAGCTTCGAGCGCATCCTCAACGAGGAAACCGGCTCCGCGGCCCGCTCCTACTTCACCGACATCCAGAGCATCGATACGCCCGACGACAATACCGTCGTCTTCCATCTCTCCCGCCCCAACGTCTCCATCCTGGCGGCCATGACCAACCCCAACTCCGCCATCTTGGACAAAAGCGCGGTGGAGAACGAAGATCCGGGCAAGGTCGTCATCGGCACCGGCCCCTTCAAGCTGAACAAGTGGGAAGTGGATCAGGTGACCCTGCTGGATGCGAACAAGGACTACTGGCGGGAGGGCGCGCCTCATGTGGATGGCATGGAAATCCGCATCATCCCCGACGAATCCTCCATCCTGGCCGGATTGCGCTCGGGCGACATCGATTGGGCCCTCATCAACGACCCGCGCATCGCCATCGTCGCCTCCAACCCCAACAGCGGCTTGGTTGTTGATCGCACCCCGGCTCTGGCCTACCACGTGCTGATGCTGAACAGCGGCCGCGAGCCCTTCACCGATGTGCGGGTGCGCCAGGCCATCTCCTGCGCCATCGATCGACAGCAGGTGGTGGACACCGCGGCCCTGGGCGAGGGCAAAGTCACGGCTCCGGCCACCTCCCCCTTCTACGCCGCGCCGCTGGACGAGCTCTTCTGCTATCAGAAAGACGTCGAAAAGGCCAAGCAACTGCTGGCCGACGCGGGCTACCAGCCCGGCGACATCACCTTCAAGATCATGGCTGCGGCTGATGAGCCTCCCACTGCCGTGGCCGAGGCCCAGAGCATCCAGGCCCAACTGAAGGAGATCGGCGTCAACACCGAAATCGAGACGCTGGAATTGGGCAACTATGTGGATCGCTGGCTGAACACCGACTTCGACGCCACCATCGCGCTCAACGGCGGCAACCCGGATCCCGACATCATGTTCTATCGCTACTGGCACAACACCGGCAACCTGCACAAGGTGGCCGTGTACACCAACCCCAAGATCGACGAACTGCTGGATCAGGGGCGCGTCACCACCGATCCTGAAAAGCGACGGGATATCTATCTGGAAGTGCAGAAGATCCTGGCGCAGGATGCTCCCTGGGTCTGGCTCTATGTGGGCTATGAGTATCGGGCCATGCAGCCCTACGTGAAAGGCTTCACCCCCATGCCCAACGGCTCCATCAAATATCTGCGCGACGTCTGGCTGGACAAATAGCCATCCATGAGACCTTCGGGGTCTTCGGGCCCCGGAGGTCGCTGCTTCCTCGGTGCATCATGCAACGATTTCTCTCCCGGCGGCTCATCGCCCTGATCCCCACCCTCTTTGGCGTCTCCATCGTGGTGTTCGTCGTCATCCATCTCATCCCCGGCGATACCATCAGCGCCATGATCGGCACCACCTATAAGCTTACCGAGGCCCAGGCCGAGGCCCTTCGGGCCTACTTTGGCCTGGATAAGCCCCTATATCAGCAATATCTGCACTGGATGTGGGCCGCGCTTCATGGCGATTTCGGCTACTCGGTGCGCAGCGGCGAGCCGGTCATGTCCGAAATCCTCAAACGCTTCCCTGTCACCTTCGAGCTGACGATCCTCTCATTGCTCATCGCCATCGTCATCGGCATCCCCATCGGCGTCCTTTCGGCCACTAAAAAGGATTCCTTCATCGATATTTTCGGCAGACTTTTTGCACTCATCGGCCTTTCGCTGCCCAACTTCTGGCTGGGCACCCTCATCATCCTGGGGCTCTCGTTGTACTTCGGGTTTATGCCTAACTCGGGAAAATACATCAGCTTTTGGGAAGACCCGCTGCAAAATCTCAAACAGATGATCTTCCCCGCTATCACCCTGGGCTTCGCCTTCACCTCCTCGGTGATGCGCACCACCCGTTCATCGATGCTGGAGGTGGCCCGTCAGGATTATGTGCGCACAGCCCGGGGCAAGGGCCTCGGCGAGACGCGTGTGGTCATCCGCCACATGCTCGCCAACGCCCTCATTCCAGTCATCACCATCATCGGCATCGAATTCGGCTATCTGCTGGGCGGCGCAGTCATCGTCGAGGAGGTCTTCGCCTTGCCCGGCATGGGACGCCTGCTGCTGCAGGGCATCTCGCAGCGGGATTACGCAGTGGTGCAGGGGACGGTGCTCTTCATCGCCTTCACCTTCGTCATCGTCAACCTGCTCACCGATCTCACCTACGCCTTCATCGATCCACGCATCCGCTACGAGTGAGCCATGAAACATTCGTTATTCATGCGCCTGATGCGCAATCCCAGCGGGCTTTTTGGCGCGATCCTCATCTTCATCTATCTGCTGGCCGCCATCATCGGCGCGTTTTCCTGCTGTCCCTACCCGCCCGACGAACAGCATGTGCCCGACATGCTGCAATCGCCCAGCAAACAATACATCATGGGGACGGATGAGTTCGGTCGGGATATCTTCAGCCGCATTCTGCGAGGAGCGACGAATTCATTGAAGGTGGGACTTTCGTCGGTTTTGCTGGCCAGTTTGGCCGGCATCGCCATTGGCGCGCTGGCCGGATATCTGGGCGGGGAATTCGACAACATCGTCATGCGGATTATGGATATTTTCTTTGCGTTTCCCGCCATTCTCCTGGCGTTGGCCATCGTGGCCGCGCTGGGGCCGGGCATACGCAACACCATCCTGGCCATTGCCATCGTCTACACGCCCATCTTCGCCCGGGTGGCCCGGGGCCCCACCCTGTCGGTCAAATCCACGGAGTACGTCACCGCGGCTCGCAGCATCGGCTCTCGCCCCACCTACATCCTGCGCAAACACATCCTTCCCAACATCACCGCGCCCCTCATCGTGCAAGTCAGCCTGGCCCTTTCGTGGGCCATCCTCACCGAGGCGGGGCTTAGCTACCTGGGACTGGGCGCACAACCGCCCGAACCCTCGTGGGGCAGCATGCTCAGCGATAGCCGCATGATGCTGGAGCTGGCCCCCTGGCTGGCCATCTTCCCGGGCCTGGCCATCATGCTGGCGGTGCTGGGCTTCAACCTGTTCGGCGATGGCCTGCGCGACATCTTCGATCCTCGGCTGCGGCACTAGAGCCGTCCATCACGCCTCCCTTCGGTCTTCCCCTATCGTGATCATCCCATCCTTTTCCAGAAAATCAGCTCCGTTACGCCCGGCAGCACATAATCGGGCAGCGCGCCCACCTGCCGATACCCCCGCCGCCCGTAGAAACGCTGGGCGCTCTGGTTGAAATCGGATGTGAGGAGAAAGATGTCGGGCGAGCTTTGTGAAAGAAACGCCTCGGCCCGATCCATCAACGCGCCGCCCACGCCCTGCCCGGTCGCACTCGGATGCACACCAATGAGAGGGATGTAGCCGCCACGCGCGAAGGCGCCCCGCTCCACGCACCACACGAAACCCGCGACCCCGCCCGCTATCTCCGCTACGAAGATCGTCTCCCCTGCCGCCACGGCCGCGCTCAAACGCTGCCGGGCGCTATCGTGGGTGACGCCGTAACGCTGCCATAGCGGATTTTCCGCCATGATGCGGGCGCAGGCTGCCACGTCCGCCGGAGTGATGGGCCGAATGATCGTTGATTTGGTCATGCCCCCATTGTACGCAACGATTTACTATGTCCCAAACCTCACCCAGCCTTTCGCAGATCGACCATCTGATGCAGGATGCGGTGGGCCGCGTCTTTCCCGCGGCCACGCTCCTCATCGCCCGGGCTGATGAGATACTCCTTCACCGCGCCTACGGTCCGCAAGGCGCGGCCGATGACCATCCCCCGGTCACGCCCGCCACCCGCTTCGATCTGGCTTCTGTTTCCAAACTCTTCACCGCGACCGCGCTCATGCTATTGGTGCAAGATGGGCGTGTGCGGGTGGACGCGCCCATCCATCAGACGCTCCCCGAATTCGGTGCGACGCGGCGCATTGCCCCCATCCAGGACCCCATCACCCGCGAAATTCTGCCGCCGCTGGCGGGCGAGGTGGGGGAGGAAGTCGATGTGAGCGGCGTCACCTTCCGCCATCTTCTCACCCACACGTCGGGCCTGGCGCCCTGGCGCGGGCTCTTTCTCGACATCCCCCAGGCCCGGCCCATTCCCCTGCCGCACCGCATCTCGCCCGAGCTGCGCGCTCGTCGCGTCGAGCTCATCCTGCAACGTCGCGACCTGGCCTATCCGCCCGGCCAGCGCATTGCCTACAGCGATCTGGGCCTGATTTTGCTGGGCGAGGCTGTCAGCCGCATTGCGGGCCAGCCCCTGGATGTCTTCATCGAGCGGCGCATCTTGCAACCCCTGGGACTGCACCACACCGGTTTCAATCCGCTGGCCCAGGAGGTGCCCCGCCACGAGATAGCGCCCACCGAGGTCTGCGCGTGGCGTCAGCGGCGCTGCTGGGGCGAGGTGCACGACGAGAACGCAGCTTCGCTGGCGGGCGTGGCGGGCCATGCCGGACTTTTTGCCACAGCTCAGGATTTACTGGCCTTCGCCCGCGCGTTCCTGCCCGCAGCCGACGGCTTGCTGAGGCCGCGCCTGGTCGAGGAGATGACCCGGGAGCAGGCTCGATGGCAGGGCCTACGTCGTGGTCTGGGTTGGCAACTGCCGGGCGAAGAGGGCGCGCCGGTGGGACGGGCCTGGCCGCGCGAGGGCTTCGGGCACACCGGTTTTACCGGCACATCCCTGTGGATCGACCCCGCCCGCCAGCTCATCGTCATCCTCCTCACCAACCGCGTCTACTTTGGACGCTCCAACACCACCATCATCGACTTTCGCCCCCAACTGCACAATCTGATTTGAAAATGCAGGCTCGTTTGGATTTCAGTGGGTCTGGCGCTGTCAAGCCGCCGATCACGGACCCGGCACAAGAGCGGGGGCTCCCAGGGCGAATTCGCAATCCGCCCGGCCTATCACCCCCTGAAATCCAGTTGAGCCAAAATGCAAAAAGGGGAGGCCTCACGCCCCACGCCTCACGCCTGAAGCCAATATCCACGTCATGCTTATCCTCGGTCTTATGTCCGGCACTTCGGTGGACGGCATCGATGCAGCCATCGTCGATGTGACAGGCGCGCCGCCCGCGCTCACCGTTCGCCTGCGCCATTTCACCACCATCCCCTTCACGCCCGAGCAGCGAGAGGCTATCTTCCCGCTCTTTTCGCCCGCGACGGGCCGGGTCGATGACATCTGCGCCATGAACTTTCGATTGGGCGCATGGTTTGCAGACGCGGCCTTGCAGGCCATGGCCCAGGCGGTCCTGACGCCCGATCAGCTCGATCTCATCGCCTCCCACGGCCAGACCATCCACCACCTGGTAGGCGCAGATGTGGAGACGCGCTCGACGCTGCAGATCGGCGAAGCCGCGGTCATTGCCGAGCGCACGGGCGTCACCACGGTGGCCGATTTTCGCGTGGCCGATGTGGCGGCCGGGGGCCAGGGCGCGCCCCTGGTCAGCTATGTGGATTGGCTGCTGCTGCGAGACGCCCATCGAAATCGAGCCGCTCAGAACATCGGCGGCATCGGCAATGTCACCTATCTCCCCGCACAGAGCTCGCCCGACCAGCCCCTTTCTTTCGATACGGGCCCCGGCAACATGCTCATCGACGCGGCTGCGGCTCGCGTTACGGGCGGGGCGCAGAGCTATGATGAGGATGGTCGGCTGGCCGCGAGCGGGCGGGTGCATGAGGGGCTGCTGGCCCGACTGCTGGCGCATCCCTACCTGAGCCAGCAGCCGCCCAAAACCGCGGGCCGGGAGCAGTTCGGCGCGGATTTCGCCGCGGAGGTGTGGGCTCAGGCCGATGCGCTGGGCCTGAGCGGACCCGACCTGCTCGCCACCCTCACCACGTTCACCGCGGAGAGCATCGCCCGGGCGTATCGCGACTTCCTGCCTACGTTTCCGGATGAGGTGATCCTCTCGGGCGGCGGCGCGTACAATCCCATCCTCGTGGCCATGCTGCGCCAAAAATTGGCTCCGGCCCGGGTGCTGCTCTCCGATGCGTTCGGTCTGCCCGCGGACGCGAAGGAGGCTATGGCCTTCGCGGTGCTGGCCTACGAGACCATCCACGGGCGGCCGGGCAATCTGCCCCCATGCACCGGCGCGCGTCACCCCGCCATCCTGGGCAAGATCACGCCAGGATGGCGTCCGCTGGAGATTTCGGGCCTATGAGGTTGGCTCGGCCAGCACTTTGCCCGGATTGAGAATGCCGTTGGGGTCCAGGACGCGTTTGAGCTGGCGCATCACCTCCAGGGCCGGACCGTGTTCCCGAGCCATGAATTTTTGCTTACCCAACCCGACGCCGTGTTCGCCCGTGCTGGTGCCTTCCAGTTCCAGGGCCAGTGCGACGAAGGCGTCGTTGAACGCCAACGCCCGCGTGCGGGCCTTGGCATCTGCGGGCGGGTAGAAGACGATGGTGTGGATGTTGCCATCACCCGCGTGGCCCAGCAGACTGCCCGTCATTTCCATCTTCTTCATAAGCTCAGCTGTGCGGGCGATGAGCGCGGGGTAATTCGAGATAGGCACGGATGCGTCCCCCACCATGAAGCTCTGGCCCGCGAAGTAGCGCACATGGGTTTCGAAGAGATGGTGGCGCGCGTGCCACAACCGGGCCCGTTCCTGTCGTCCCACGCCGGTGTCGAAGCCCTCCGCCCGATGCTCCTGGCAGATATCCTGCACCAGCGCCATGCTTTCAGACAACGCGGCCTCGTTGCTGGCGGAAAATTCCATGAACAAAGTGGGCTTTTCGGGGAAGTCAAAGTCAGGATCGGTGTTCAGCACCTGGATGGCTGTGGCATCCAATAATTCCAAAGCCGCGGGCTCCAGCCCCGCGCCGATGATGTCGAACACCGCTTTGGCCGCGTTGGCCACTGTGGGAAACGCGGCCATCGCAGCGCTGATGTGGGCAGGTATGGGGGCGAGCTTGAGCGTAGCCTCGGTGATGACGCCCAGCGTGCCCTCGGAGCCCACGAAAAGATGGGTGAGGTCGTAGCCCGAACTCTGTTTGACCGACCTGGATCCGGTGCGGATCACCCGACCGTCGGCCAGAACGACTTCCAGCGCCAGCACATTGTCTCGGGTGGCTCCGTATTTCACTGTGCGGATGCCCGCCGCGTTGTTAGCCAACATGCCCCCGATGCTGGCGTTTGCGCCCGGGTCTGGTGCGAAGAACAGGCCGTATCGGGCCAGGATTTTGTTCATATCCTTGTATAATGCGCCTGGCTGCACAGTCACCTGAAAATCCCGTTCGTGGATGGTCAGAATCTGATCCATGCGGGAGAGATCGAGGAGGATGCCGCCCAGCACGGGGATGGGATTGCCCTCGATGCTGGTGCCCGCGCCCCACGGCGTGACCGGGATGCGGGCGTCGTTGGCCAGTCGCAGGGTCTGGCTGACCTCCTGCGCTGTCAGGGGCCACAAGACCACGTCGGGGAGATGGGGCTGATGAGCGGATTGGTCGCGGGCGTGCTGCTCGCGAATGGCCCGGGCCGTGCTGATGCGCTCGGGAGGGAAGATGGCTTGCAACTGGGTAAGGATGGCGTCGGTGATGGGCATGAGCGTGTCGAGCCTGCGTGTGGGCGGTCGAGCTGCTTGTTGGGCGGCTCGACCGTGAATCTGAAGGAGATGGTGGCTTCAGACATTTTAGCCCGCGCGCCCGCCTTCGTCAAGACGCTCCGCGGTGCGGGGACGTTTCAAGATGGAGGCGCGTTTTTGCGTTCCTGGCCGACTCAAGTCGGGCGCTTCAGGCCTGCGGCCAGCGGACGGCCTCCGCCGTCCAGGTCGCCGCAGGGCGACCGTTGGCGCGAAGCGCCTACAGAGCCTGAG
>Ga0256914_1003104_pt1 | contig 13323 bp, 11 predicted proteins | sample HulkmetaG_FD_191571 | JGI IMG/M metagenome (GOLD analysis project Ga0256914, IMG submission 191571) | Hydrothermal chimney microbial communities from Main Endeavour vent field at the Juan de Fuca Ridge, Pacific Ocean - Hulk | ecosystem: Environmental > Aquatic > Marine > Hydrothermal vents ... | reverse complement strand
TGTCCCATAGCCGTTGTAGAGAATCTGCCCTCTGTATGCAGGAGCGACATATTAACTGCAAATATGCCTATGAAGAATATGAATGGAAACAAGGTCCGGGCAAGTATGGTCGTCGTATGAAATAGTTGGGGATTTTGCAAAAATCCGGGGGCGATTATACTTACCAATATGGGCGCCATTAGCATACCTGTTATAGAAATGCCTAATAGTATGCTTGTCATTACGGAATACAGGGCAGAGACTAATTCTATGTATTCAGATTCGTTTTTTGTCTTATACTGCGCAAGGACGGGTATAAATGATGAGCTTGCCGCGCCTTCTGCGGCAATGTCTCTTAGCAGATTAGGGAGTTTGAATGCCACAAAGAAGGCCTGAGCGCTATCGCTGGTACCCAGATATGCGCCTATTAACACGTCCCTTATAAATCCCAGAACGCGCGATGAAAATGTGCCTAATCCTATTGTCCACGCATTTTTAAACACCACACACCCCTTTGATGTTAAGACATTATATTACATAATTTTCCGGATAGAAATGTAAATATGTTGATGTAATTATAAAAGGGCCTTTTTTATAATAAACTGGCAGCAATTTTTATAATATAATGTGTTGAGGTATTTAAGTGTATTAATAATGCATTTTTGTTTGGGATTTGTTTTGTGGTATAATTAAATTCAATGTGTCTGTATATTCCATTTTATAGCGCAAGGGGAGGACATTTTTGTATTAAAATTGAGGAAGGATTTTAATGGATTTAGTTGAACCCCAAAATCTAGTAAAAACGCAGGTTGCTGTTTTTGATGAAATATCTTTGGAGAGCGGAAAACGCTTAAGTCCATTGCAGATTGCTTATGAGACCTATGGGGATTTAAACGCAGATAAGACGAATGCCGTGCTTGTGTGCCATGCGCTTTCAGGGAGCGCAAATGCGGCATTCTGGCATAAGGGGGCGCGCAAACCCGGCTGGTGGGATATGTATATCGGCCCGGGCAAGGCGATTGACACCAATAAGTATTTTGTGGTGTGCAGTAATGTTATTGGCGGTTGTAATGGATCAAGCGGCCCGGCTTCTATCAATCCAAAGACAAATCATCCTTATGGATTGGAATTTCCCGTTATCACTATAAATGATATGGTTAACGCGCAGGAATTTCTGATGAAACACTTGGGAATAAAAAGATGGCTGTGCGTTATCGGCGGGTCTATGGGAGGCATGCAGGCCCTGTCATGGGCGTTTAAAAAGTCGGAGTTGTGTTATGGGTGCATTGCATTGGCAACGACGATGAGACACACTGCTCAACAAATTGCGTTCAACGCCGTGGGCAGGCAGGCGATTATGAGGGACCCTGCGTGGAATAGAGGCAGCTATTATGAGACAGATGTTTATCCATATCAAGGTTTGGCCGTTGCAAGAATGATAGGGCACATCACATACTTAAGCGATGAGGCAATGAATATAAAGTTTGCGCGCAGACTCAGGGAAAAGGAAAAGTACGGCTATGACTTTTCAATAGATTTTGAGATAGAAAGTTATCTGCGTCATCAGGGAGATTCTTTTGTTCAGCGTTTTGATGCCAACGCTTATTTGTATTTAACAAAGGCAATCGATTATTTTGATTTAGAGGGGGAAATCTCAAATGATATAATTAGAGGAATTATGACGAAATTTCTGTTGGTGAGTTTTTCGTCGGACTGGTTATATCCTCCTCATCAGGTCGAATATATCGCAAGGCTTTTGGAAAAAGAAAAAAGGGATGTAAGTTATTGTTGTATAAGTTCTGATTATGGACACGATGCATTTTTGATATATAACGAAAAACAGAGCCGCATTTTATCGGGTTTTTTAAACAGGTTATACGGTGAGATATGATAAGAAAACGTATAGATTTTGAATTGATTCAGGAAATTATCCCTCATGGCTCAAGGGTTTTGGACCTTGGCTGCGGCACAGGAGAGTTATTATATTTTTTGAAGAATGAAAAAGGGATTATTGGTTATGGCATTGACTGTGATGAGGAAAAGATTGCGTGTTGTGTGGAAAAGGGCATTACTGTGCACCATGGCGATATAGAAGAGGGATTGAAAAATTATCCGGATAATGCCTTTGATTATGTGATTCTATCTAGCACACTGCAGGTTATTAGATGGCCGGAACCTGTCTTGGTTAATATGGTTAGGGTTGGCAGGCGGGCTATTGTTAGTTTTCCTAATTTTGCGCATTTTTCTTTAAGGTTGGCCCTTGCATTTGAAGGACGCGCGCCTAAAAACAAGGCACTGCCTTATGAATGGTATGACAGCCCTAATATACATTTTTTGAGTATAAAGGATTTTGAGCATTTTTGTAAAAGCCATCAGATCGATGTTATGCGTTGCGAGTTTTTCTCAAAAGGCAGAAGAATAAAATTCGCACCGAATTTATTTGCCGAAGATGCCTTGTTTTTATTGTCCAAAGGAGGGACAAGTGCTTAAAGAATTATCAAAAGAAATGGCTTTGGCCGTCGAAGATGTAACAGAAGAGCGTTTTTTTGAACTTATACAGCAAATAGATAAGGCTTTTGTTCAGGCAAGGGAATCTCTGCAGGCCATTTCAAAGGATAAGATACAAATTATCATAGATAAATTGCATAGAGGAGAAAACTTGACGCGGGATGATATTTCCATTGTGAGAGGATGGATAATTTCAGATGCATTGGGTTATGCTAAGATGGAGAATAATTTCAATGATTGGCTTATGGAATTTAAGCGTTTGACAGGGGTTTTGCAGAAGTATGGCGATGCCAGCTTAAAACAAATGGATTTGTCTGAATTGCAGTCTTTAATGGGTGTTCTGCAGGATGCGAAATTCGTTGCAGAGGATATATCAAGGTATCTTCAGGTTTTATATAGAATCGATAAGTTTGAGGAGGTTATTAATAGACAGTTATCTGAAGATGAAAGGGATGTGTTGATCGGTATGTTAAGCGCGTCTTTAAATTACGACGATGTTTAAAATAGATTGACGATCTATAACATTTATGTTATATAGTTTATTCCTTGGGTCGTTAGCTCAATTGGCAGAGCAGGGGCCTCTTAAGCCCAAGGTTGAAGGTTCAAGTCCTTCACGACCCATTGATTTGTTTTTTGATATTGGCGAGAGTGGCGGAATTGGCAGACGCGCTAGACTTAGGATCTAGTTCCGATTAGGAGTGTGGGTTCGAGTCCCACCTCTCGCAGGGCAGAAGGCAAGCGGGTGTAGCTCAGTTGGCAGAGCACCACGTTGCCAACGTGGTTGTCGTGGGTTCAAATCCCATCACCCGCTTTTGATTTTTATATTTTGAATTTCAGGAAGGGTTATTAAAAATAAGGAGAGGAAAATGAAAATTGTAGAATTGTTATCCACGGAAAATATTAGTGTTGACATAAAATCTGAAAATAAAGAAGGTGTTTTGTCTCAGCTCTTGGATATTTTGATCGAATCTAAAAAGGTTTCTTCAAAAGAAAAGGATGAATTGTTGAAAGTGCTTTTGGAGCGAGAGGCCTTGGGTTCAACGGCGATAGGCAATGGTATTGCAATTCCTCACGTGAAAAGCCCACTTGTCAAGGATTTAGTAGCTGCTCTTGGGATCTCCAAAGATGGTGTTGATTTCGACGCGCTTGACGGAGAAAAGGTCTATATCTTGTTTTTGTTGATTTCTCCCGCAGATGCTGCGGGCCCTCATTTAAAGGCATTGGCCCGAATCTCTCGTTTGTTAAAAGACAAGTCTTTTCGTGCGGTTTTAAAAGATGTCAGTTCAAAAGAAGAGGCCTTGAAGTTAATTGAGCAAGAAGATTCCCGTTATTAATACGTTATCAGCCCTGTTAAGGTGGCTTTATCCCGGCGTTGGCATAAAAAGGTGGATATTTCTTTCTTTGCTGGGATTAGTCCTGATTGTCTTGGGCGCGAGCCATTCCTTTAAATTGTTCAAAGATATATCCATTGGGGATTTGTTGTTCTTGGTTTTTGGGTTGGGATTTGTTTTTGTTGGCGTGTGGAAGATTATCTCGTTGTTGCTGGAGGCGTTTATGCCAAAAAAACAGAAGTATAAGGTAGCGGATATCCTTTACCAAAGGAATATGCTTTCTAAAGGGCCTAAAATAGTCATTATCGGCGGCGGGTCTGGGCAATCCGTTTTGCTTAAAGGTTTTAAAGAATATACGAGTAATATAACGGCCATTGTTACTGTTGCCGATAGTGGCGGAAGTTCGGGAAGGCTAAGGGATTCTTTTGATATACTGCCTCCGGGAGATATTCGTAATTGCTTGGTCGCTTTGGCTGAAGCAGAGCCTTTGGTTCGCGATCTTTTTCAGTATAGATTTGGCGCTGAGGCAAGTGAATTGGAGGGCCATAGCTTTGGGAATTTGTTTATCACAGCTTTGACAAAAGTGACAGGTGATTTTGAAGAGGCGGTCAAGGCATCCAGTCAAGTCTTGGCTATCAGGGGAGAGGTTGTGCCTTCCACATATGAAAATATTTCTTTAGTTGCCGAATATGAGGACGGGGCATTGGTGCGCGGGGAAGCCGATATCCCTAAATATGGAAAACGCATAAGAAGGGTGATGCTCGATCCAAAAGACCCTGCCCCTTCCAGAGAGGCATTAGAGGCAATAGAACAGGCTGATGTAATCTTTTTAGGCCCTGGAAGCCTTTATACAAGTATTATTCCGAATTTATTGGTAAAGGATATTTCAGGCAAGTTGCGCACGGCAAAAGCGCCTAAGATTTATATATGTAATGTTATGACGCAGAGAGGAGAAACAGATGATTTTTCGGTATATGACCACCTAAATGTATTGATAGAACACACCGGGCATGGTATCATTAGTCATTGTATTGTGGATAGCACATTGTTGCCAGGAGCTTTGCGCGCAAAGTATAAGGAAGAGGGCAGTAAACCTGTTATTATAAGTGATTCTTCACAGATAAAGGCGTTGGGTATAGAGCTTATATACGGCAGTGTGGTTGATGCGCAAGATGTGTTAAGGCATAATCCGCATAAGATATATAACTTGGTTAAGGGGAATTTGTTTTAGCTCGTTTTACAGAGTCGAATCATCTAATTTCAGGGGGCGTTTATGTCAAAGATAAGTCTTTTGATGGCTATTCATTGTCACCAGCCTGTTGGTAATTTTGACGGAGTTTTTGCCCATGCCTATGAAAAGTCTTATTTGCCGTTTATTGAGGTCATGGAAAGGTTTCCTCAGATTCGCATTTCCCTGCATTACACCGGCCCGTTGTTGAATTGGCTTATGAACAATAGGCCTGATTTTATAGCCAGATTAAAGGCATTGGCCGATAGTGGCAGGGTTGAAATCCTTTCAGGAGGATATTATGAGCCTATATTGACTTTGCTTCCAGAAAGCGATGCGATTGGCCAGATAACGATGATGAACGATTTTATCAAGTGTAATTTTTCCCAAGATCCGAGTGGTATGTGGCTTGCCGAGCGTGTTTGGGAACCAAAATTACCTGATATTTTGGCAAAATCCGGCATGCGATATACTATTGTTGATGACAGCCATTTTGCCTCGGTAGGCTGGGATGTCGAATCCCTTTCAGGGTATTATGCATGCGAGGATAATGGAAATATGGCATTTGTTTTTCCAACGTCTGAAAAATTGAGGTATTTTATGCCGTTTAAACTGCCTCATGAGACCATAGACTATATGAGGCAAAAATATGAATCAGGTTTTAAGGCGTTGACTTTTGGAGATGACGGCGAAAAATTTGGCCTTTGGCCGGGAACCTATCAGTGGGTATATAATGAGAAGTGGCTGGAGAGGTTTTTTTCGTTGTTGGTAGAAAATTCCTCGTGGCTTCGGACCCAGACCTTTTCTGATTTTATTAGTCAGAATCCGCCGTCTGGGCACATCTATCTGCCGTGTGTGAGCTATCGTGAAATGTTGCAATGGTCAGGCGGATATTATAGAAATTTTTTGGTGAAATATCCTGAATCAAACAAGATGCACAAACGCATGCTTTGGGCAAGTAAAAAGATGGAACAGTTGAGCATTTCTCATCCTGCCAAAAAGCACATATATATGTCTCAGTGTAATTGTGGTTATTGGCATGGCGTATTTGGCGGGCTTTATTTAAATCATTTGCGCTCTGCTATATACAAAAACATTATTTTAGCTGAGAGACAGGCAAATACACTCCCAAAGGGTCTGATAAAGCAGGACATTGATTTGAATGGCGTTGATGAAGTGGTGCTTGCATCGGAATCAATGGCCTTGTTTGTGGGGAAGGATGGCCAAGTTTTTGAGTGGGATTTATATGAAAAAGCGGTTAACATATCCAATGTCTTGTCGCGTAGGTATGAGAAGTATCATGACAAGGTGATTAAAGGCTGTCAAGTAAAGCCGGATAGACAGGATGAAGGCGTAGTTAGTATCCACGATATTAATTCCTCAAATGTAAAAGACCCCAAGATATTGAAATACGATGCCTATTTGCGTGATACTTTTAGGGTTGTTTTGATTCGTTCTGAAAAGGCATCGGATTTGTATGCGCACAGCCATGTTGCCGCATGGCCTGTTGAGGTAAAACTTGATACCAGAGAAAATGCCGTGTTTGTTGAAGAACGGTACTCTTTTGAGGCGGTAGGGAATCTTTTTGTAAAGAAATTGCTTTATTTTACGGGCAAGAATGAGATAAGATGCAGTATCGATGTTGATCACAAACTGCCTGATAATATTGGGCTTGGCTTGGAAATGAATTATTCCTTATACTCAAATGATTTTTCCAAATCCAAGAAATTTCACGGGCCTGAAACAGAATACTGGTTTAAAGACGAATGGTATGGTATAAATATAATACACAGGTTTAACCAGCCTGTGAGGCTCTATGCCTATCCTGTGGAGACTGTTTCCGATTCGGAGCAGGGTATAGAGTCCACTTTTCAGGGCAGTTGTTTGTTTTTTGTGCTGAAAAAACAAAAAGGAGATGCATTACATTTTGATGTTAATGTTAGAGTGGAATAGATATGAAGATCTTATATGAACATGTTGTCATAAATAATGAACAAGGGCTTCATGCAAGGCCTGCTGCGTTGTTTGTTGAGATAGCCAATAAATACAATGTGGGCGTAAAGGTGAAAAAAGGCGATTTGACCGTTGATGGCAGGTCAATTATGGGCCTGTTAATGCTTGAGGCCACTAAAGGCACGGAAGTGGAGCTTATTATTGAAGGGAAAGAGGCTGATAACGCATTAAAGGAATTTAAGGAGCTTTTGGAAGGTGAATGTATCTCTGAATGAAACCATAGAAGGCATACCTGCCTCTCCGGGCATTGCTATTGGGCCTGCATTTTTGTATGGCAAAGAGGATTTTGTTATTTATCGCAGGAAAATAAAGGATTTCGACATTCCAAAGGAAATTGCGCGTTTTGAAGAGGCCCTGATTAATACGCGGAAGGAATTGACAGAACTCAAGGATTCTCTTGCAAATAAAGGCGCGGCCAATACCAAGATATTTGATGCCCATCTCTTATTATTGGAAGATAGGATGCTGATAGAAGAGGTTATATCCAGACTAAAAGAAGAGAAGTTTTGTGTTGAATACATATTTTCACAAGTCCTGAAGAAGTACATAAATGCGTTTTCCCAAATGGGGGATAATTATATAAGGGAACGTACATCTGATATAAGCGATGTTGGAAGGCGTATATTGCGTAATCTGCTTGGGCATAGAAAGGGCCAGATATTATTGAACGAACCGACGGTTGTAGTTGCCCACGACCTTTCTCCGTCTGATACAGCGGCTATGTCGAAAACAAATCTGTTGGCGTTTATAACCGATATCGGTGGAAAGACATCGCATACGGCTATCTTGGCAAAATCGCTTGAGATACCTGCCGTGGTAGGACTTGGAATTGCAACGCGTATTATTAGGCCTAATGACCTTCTTATAGTGGACGGCTATTCAGGACTGGTTATTATCAATCCAGATACGAATAAGTTGCGCGAGTACAAGCAAAAGAAGACCAAGAATATAAACAAAGAAAAGAGATTAGATGACCTTAAGGATTTGCCTGCCCAGACCACTGATGGCCACAAAGTAGTGGTGGCCGCGAATATAGAGTTTCCAAATGAGATAGATTCCGTAATAAGCCATGGCGCAGAAGGTATCGGCCTGTTTAGGACGGAATTCTTATTTATGAATAAAGAAGAACTTGCCACAGAACAAGAACAATTTGAGATATACAAACAGGCAGCGGAAAAAGTTGCGCCGAATCCTGTGATTATAAGGACAATGGACGTTGGAGGCGATAAATTTATATCTCCGGTGGATATGCCCGATGAAATACATCCATTTTTAGGATGGAGGGCTATAAGATTTTGTCTTGCGCGGCCTGAGATATTCAAGACCCAGCTTAGGGCTATTTTAAGAGCAAGTGCGTATGGGAATATTAGAATTATGTATCCTATGATATCTTGTGTTGAAGAGATAAAAGGAGCCAATAAGCTTTTGGATGAATGTAAAAAGGAATTAAAGAAAAAGCGTCGGAAATTCAATCCCGACATAAAAGTAGGGGCAATGATTGAGGTTCCGTCAGCGGCAATTGCATCAGACATAATGGCGAAGGAAGTGGATTTCTTTAGTATAGGCACCAATGACCTTGTGCAATACACACTGGCGGTTGACAGGGCTAATGAGAAAGTTGCATACCTATATGAACCAGCGCATCCTGCTGTCTTAAGGCTTATCAAAATGACGATCGATAATGCCCATGATAACAATATATGGGTTGGCATGTGTGGTGAAATGGCAGGGGATTTGGAATTAGTCCTGTTATTATTGGGTATGGGATTGGATGAGTTCAGCGCCCCTCCGTTATCCGTGCCAAAAATAAAATATATAATTAGGCGCACGAGTTTGGAATATGCCCGACAAGTGGTCGAGGAGGCCATGTCATTCACTAGCCCGAAAGAAATACAGGCGTTTTTGAAGAAAAGGGTTGAACCATTAACAAAGGACTTGTGATGGACATAATCGTTTTGGCTGCTGGATATGGAACAAGGTTATATCCTCTGACTAAAGATAAAGCAAAGGCGCTTTTGCCTGTGAATGGCAAACCTATTATTGATTATACACTTGATGTTTTGTTAGGCCTTTCGGATGTTAATAAGGCCTATGTTGTGTGTAATGAGAAATTTTATCCACAATTTAAGGCATGGCAGAAAGGTAAGGCAGACGATCGTATAGAAATCGTAAATGACCATTCTTTAGAGAACGAATCGCGTTTAGGGGCAATAGGTGACCTTGCCTTTTGTTTAAAAGATATGCCCGTAACAGGCGATGTCCTTGTTTTTGGCGCGGATAATATATGGGATGGGGGATTGCAGGGATTTATAGAATTTGCCCGCGCAAAGTCGCCGGCCGTTTCCATTGGCGTATACGATTTAAAAGACCGTTCGCTTGCCACCTCTTTTGGGGTGCTTGAGTTGAACGGTGAAGGCATGGTTATTTCATTTGAGGAAAAACCGCAGGAACCAAAGGCAAGCACCATAGGAATGTGTTTGTATTATTTTCCGAAAGGCAAATTAGAAAGGCTTATTGCGGATTATCTAAAGGATTCGCAAAACCCAAGAGACGCTATAGGATTTTTCCTGAAGTGGTTATCGGAGAACGACAAGTTGTTTGGTTATGTTTTTTCTGGAACTTGGTTTGATATAGGTTCAAAAGAGGCTTATGAACAGGCAGAGGCCTTTTTTAGTAAAAGATAAGGAGGGATAAGGGACATGTCAAAGAGATTTTTGTTTACTTCAGAGTCTGTGACAGAGGGGCATCCTGATAAGATGGCGGATATGATTTCCGATTCAATATTGGACGCGTATCTTGAACAGGATTCGCGTTCGCGTGTTGCTTGTGAAACTATGCTTACAACAGGCATGGTTTTTGTTTCAGGAGAGATTACGAGTAGCGCTGTTGTAGACGTCCAGTCAGTTGTTCGCAATACCATTAAAAAAATAGGGTATAGCCATGCCGATTTTGGATTTGATTACAAGAATTGCGCTGTTGTAGTAGCGCTTCAAAAACAGTCGCCTGATATTGCGCAAGGCGTTGACACGGGTGGAGCTGGAGATCAGGGGATGATGTTTGGTTTTGCATGCGATGAGACAGATACCTTAATGCCTTTGCCTGCATATCTTGCGCATAAACTTGCTATTCGTTTAACAGAAGTCAGGAGAAATGGAACACTGGATTACCTTAGGCCTGATGGAAAGACGCAGGTTACGGTTCTTTACGAAGATTGGCTTCCCAAAAAGATAACGAGTGTTGTTGTGAGCGCGCACCATGCCAGAGGCATGGATATGGAAAAGATAAGAGAGGATATAAAAAGAGAAGTGATTTTCCACGTATTGCCCAAAGATATGTATGATGAGGATTTGACTATTTATATTAACCCAACCGGCAAATTCGAGGTTGGAGGCCCCAATGCGGATACAGGCCTTACAGGACGTAAGATTATAGTGGACACCTATGGTGGAATGGGCAGGCATGGCGGAGGGGCGTTTTCAGGCAAAGATCCTTCAAAAGTAGATCGTTCAGGCGCATATATGGCCAGATATATAGCCAAAAACATAGTGGCAGCCGGCCTTGCGCGTAAATGTGAAGTGCAGATTGCATATGCAATAGGCGTGGAGGAGCCTGTATCTGTTATGGTGGAAACATTTCGCACGAATGTCGTGCCAGAAGAGGATATAGTCAAGGCAGTGAAAGAGGTGTTTGATATGCGTCCAAATGCGATAATAGATGCGTTGGACCTAAAAAGGCCTATATATGCCTTAACTGCTGCTTATGGGCATTTTGGCAGAGATATGCTTGAATTTTCGTGGGAACGCACAGATAAGGCCAGCGTCTTAAAAGAAAAGCTGTTATCTAAAACAACATAATACTACTTAATCCGATACCTATATCTGTTGCGCTATATCTGTAGCATAAATATTTGCTTTGCATTTTATTTTTGACTTCTGTTTGATTTGATAATAAAATGTTTTAATTTATTGATGTTATTGTTTTATTATACATAAATTATGGAGGCGATTGTGTTTAGAAAGGTATTGAGTTTGTTGTTGGCCGCGGTGTTGGCATTCAATAATCTCGGGTTTTCTATGCCTGTTAGTTCGTTTAGCGAGGTTAATGGGCCAGGGGTTATTCAGTTGGATGGATTTAGGTTTGATAAGGGCGCAATAAATTTTATATGGTCTAAGGAAGGGCAGATGATTAGCGAGGATGATAAGAAGTCTCCTGAATTTAAAAAGGCCCTTGCGTTTTTCTTTACTGCATTGGCAATTCCAAAGAAGGATTGGTGGGTGAACCTAAATGTATTTATAGAGGAGGGCATCATAGCAGGCAGGGGGCTTGCCTATACTGAGCTTGGCAGGGCGTTATTGGATGCGGATTTGCGTCTTAAGAAGATGGCAATGGAGATTATGGGGGAGAATGAGGATTTGGCAGACGCTTTATTGGATGCGGATTTAGATGATGTGAGATTGCGTTTTTGGGTGGAGCCCAAGTATGCGCAGGTTCAGGCAAGGGAAAACGCGGTTGTGATAAAAAAAGTGGGGTTAAGGGTAAGGGTTGAGTGCAGTGATAACGCGCTTCAGGGCCTGCTTGAGGAACAGGTCGCTCCTGTATTGGAAAGAAGGATAAACAGGTCAAAGGAGTTTTCAGAGTTGAGGAGCGCATACAAGGCATTAATCCTTGCGCAGGTGTATAAAGACAGATTCCCCGGCAGGGTAAAGAGGATAGATGAGACAATAAACAGATATGCCTTGCCGCAGTTAAGCGCAGGATATTGGAGCAGGAAGGAGTATTTGGTAAAGTTTACGCGCCTCTATTTTATGGGCGCAGGAGATAGTTTAACAGGAATAGACAGCGGTGGTTTTGTCTCAACGGCCCTTAACCCGCAATATGTAGGTGGCAATGTTTTAAGCACATATCAAGATAAAAACGATAAAGAGGCAAGGATTGAATTTCCAGACAGCGAACAAGAGAAACCAAGACAGGCGGATAAGCCATTTTTGAAAGGTGAAAGTGGTGGAACTAGTATTGATGAGATGTTTTGGATATTAACTTCGGGAGTTTTTATTTTAGCAATTCTCCCACTTATTATCGGTGAGCATAGTGTTTCTTTGTCAATGTATGAAGGTTTGGCTGCGCTTACAGTGATTATGTCGCTAGCTTTATATTTGAAGACAAAAAAAACATATAAATGGTTTATTAATAGAGAACACAGGATGTTGCCTATTTTATATAATACAGGCGATTCTAATATTTTCTTCCCAAAAGTAGTTGAATTTATGACTAATGCAGGGCAAAAAGAAGAGGCCACATTATTAGGGTTGTATTCATTATTTAATGGAATAGATTTAGAACTGCCTAAAGCTACTACAGAAAGCGGAAAATTAGGTGTAGATGAATTTATAGATTTGACAAATTCTAAAGGGATAAGAAAACATTTGAATATGAACGCAGATAATTTGTATGCTTTTTTGAAAATGATTAGTCTTGTTAGAAGAGGAAAAGCAGATCTGGGAAAAATAAAAAGGGTAGGGGAAGTAAGCAATGTAAGCGGTGTTTTCCCAATATATTCTGATCCAACAAGTGAAGTCGGAAGGTATAGTATTGAGATTAATTTGAATGATACTTTGGCATTTATGCGCGCAATAGAGAAAAAGGAGATGGAATTAGTAGAGGATTTTTATAACATTCTTGGAAAAGAAGGAGTAAATAGTAATGATGTGTGGGGTATATTAGTTAAAAATGGAAAGGTGGATAAGAAGGCAAGAGAAGATATTAAAGATGCCCTGAACGATTTGCTGGAATCAGATGAGTTTAACGGGGCGAAGAATAATTATGTTCGCTTATTCTATTTGGGTCAGTTTTTAAATCAGTTTGGTCTATTAAACGAACAGGAAAGGGATATTATAATCTTTTCATTGTTGCAGAATATAATAGACACAAAAGGATCTCCGGTATTATCCACAATAGGCTATGATATAGCGCAAGGAGTGAAAGTCGCAGGTAATACGAGCAATGTGAAAATAGACGAATCTGGATTTTCTACCCTTCCGATGTTTTTGTTATTATCTATCTCCTCTGCAGTGTTTTTATCATTATTCATTCTCCCTAATAATGTATGGGCAGGGGTAGATGATTTGTTTTTGGTTTTAAAGAGTTTTGATTGGTTATTTTGGGGTTTTGCATGGATATTCACAGGATTTGTAGGATTAAGTTATTTAGAAAAGAGAAAAGAGGCTGAATATTTTGCTAAAGATCTTTATATTCCTATTAATCCTT
>Ga0256914_1003103_pt1 | contig 13329 bp, 14 predicted proteins | sample HulkmetaG_FD_191571 | JGI IMG/M metagenome (GOLD analysis project Ga0256914, IMG submission 191571) | Hydrothermal chimney microbial communities from Main Endeavour vent field at the Juan de Fuca Ridge, Pacific Ocean - Hulk | ecosystem: Environmental > Aquatic > Marine > Hydrothermal vents ... | reverse complement strand
GGTACTGGGACGCATCGAAAAGGATTACAGTGAAATCGAAGACTTCGTGATCGTGCGCTCAAACGGCCGCCCTCTCTATCTGCTATGCAATGTGATCGATGACATACGCGATAGGATAACCCACATTATCAGGGGCCAAGACCACATGACCAACACCATCAAGCAGATACTGCTCTATGAGGCCCTTGGCGCCAAGGCACCTGTCTTTGCCCACATGCCACTCACCCTCGACCTTCAAAAAAGAAAGATTTCTAAGCGTACCCATGGAGAGGTGGTGTCGGTCCAATGGTATAGGGAGATGGGCTTCATTCCCTGGGCCCTGGTAAACTACTTGGTGCTCCTGGGATGGAACCCCGGTACAGACCAGGAGATCTTCACCAAGGAAGAACTCATCCAGGCATTCTCCCTGGAACGCATAAACAAGTCGAACTCCATCTTCAACTATAGAAAGGGGGACCCGAAGTTCTTCACCGATCCAAAGGCCATCAACATCAACGCATGGTGGCTGAGGCACCTGCCAATAGAAGAAATCGCCTCCATGATAAAGGATGACTTCGTTAAGGAGGGCATCTGGGACGATTCTTACGAGGGCGAGAGGAGACAATGGTTTCTCAACACCCTGGATCTCATAAGAAGCCGATTTCACACCTTGCGGGACTTCGCCAGGCTTGGACGCGCCTACTTTGCGGACGACTATGAGATGGACCCGAAGGCGCTCAAGAAAAACGTGTTAAAGCATCCCCAGCTCAAGGAACTGTTGCCAAAGCTTGGTCACACTCTGAAAGAGGTAGAGCCATGGACCCTGGAAACCACCGAGGAGGCTGTCAGGGCCTTCGCCAAGGAGGTTGAGATAAAACCAGGCATTATCATCAACGGTATGAGAGCCGTAGTAACTGGCCAACTGAAGGGACCTGGAATCTTCGATGTCATGGTGGCGATAGGAAAAGAGCGCATCATCAAGAGGCTCCTTGAAACACCCAAACTCTACGAAACTGCGGAAACATAGCAAAAATACTTGACTTGACTGGTAAAAGGCGTCTATTCTTAGTTTTAGACTTCTGTTTGCTTTATGGAGGGAAATTGAGGGTATCCTACACCGGCGGAAACAGGCGATTGTATAGTCGCAGAAGATCATCTAACAAGAGACGGGTGGCTAACCTGTTTTTAACAATCATTATAGGGTTGCTTATACTCTGGAGCGTAGCTGGTCCCTATGGATACTGGAAACTTCAGCATATGAAACAGCATAGAACCTTGCTTGTTACAAAGGTGGCTGATCTTTCCATGGAAAACGCCCTTATAAAAAAACAGATAGAGACCTTCAGCACAGATAAGGCCTTTCAAGAACAGATGGTCAGAAGAAAACTTGGCTGGATAAAAAAAGATGAGCTTCTTTACAAATTTATAAGTACAAATATTAACTCTAGAAGATAGATTCTCTTTTATTCCCCTAATAACAAAGAAGATGATAGGCCCCAAAAATATAGAAGAATTTAAGGAATATTTATCGTCAGGACGCTGGGAGGAAGATTTCGGTTACATGACAAAGGACGGACAGGATGAGATGCTCGACCTCTTGGATTCCCTATTTGAACTTTGCGAGCTTGCTGATAAAATCCTTACCAAAAAACTGTATAAAAATATGATAGGGACTGCCTCTCTTGCTGTAGATCCAAACAGTCATCAAAATTAAAGATATGGGCCTTATCAGAACAAAGACTTACATAAAATATGCCAGGATCAACCTTCAGGAGGCAGAAATCGCCCTTCAAAAAAGCGACTACGAAATGTGTGCAAGGAAGATATTTGTTTGCACAGACGCTTTAATTAAGGCTATAGCAGCAGCCCTTCCAATGGTCAAAGCAGACTTCTTCAGTATGAGCCTTGGACAATTCAGTAAAAACATGGAAGACCTTGCTGACGACAAAGACATTTCCTGTCAAATAGCAAAAAACCTATTTGAGGCGAGAAACCTTGCTAAAACTAAAGAAATGGACCGCATTACTGCCGAGACGGCCCTTGGACATGCTGGATCTGCCTTTACTTCTCTCCATGAACTTTTTACATGAAATTTTCATGTAAAAAGGGGCGGCTTCCAAAGAACCAGTCTTTTGAGGGCCCCTTCTAAGCCGAAAAAATTCTAAAATTCTATTTTCATCCTTGGGGAGGTTCAGGTATAAGAAACTGCCACGACTATTGTTTAGGCTGCCAAAGTTAAAAACAATTTTGCTATTGCCAAAAAACCATAAAAGAGTGTAAAAATAATATCAAACTCAAAAAATGTATCAGAAAAATCTCCTTGTTATGAATCAAAAAAGCGAAAAAAGCACTGAAAAACGGCGCAAGGTCTTGATTTCATTTCCAAGAAAGTTGACCCGAGCTGGACAAAGGATTGTATGTCCAGAGTGTGGAAATGACCATGACTTTTTTGAAGTGGCTCAAGAAGTCACCATTACTACAAAGTACATCCAAAATCCTGATGGCAGTTTTACGCCTCAAAGTGATGAATCCACCGTACTTGGTGATGTGAACCTGTACTGTGGGGAGTGTTATGCAGATCTTTCTCAATATTATAGGCGCTTTGCAGAAATGATATTTTGACAAAGTGCAGTCCCCGCTTGTAATCAGGACAAACTCCCAGTTCCGCAAGAGCTATCTAAAGCTAAAAAGTGGCGATGTTGTAGTTTGCACACTAAACATCAAGCCATTTGAAGAATACATTTTTACAGAATTAATTGACAGGGGGGTTATCCTGTTTCCATCTGCTCTATCCCAACTGGCTACTCGCTCAAAATGTTTTCAAGCCCGTATATTTGTCAAATTCATGATTCCATACACAAAGGTCATCACAGACAAAAAGGACCTGGTAATGGCCATGGATGAATATTCAAAAAGACATATAAAGCCAGTAATCACCAAATTGGATAGGGCTAACTGTGGACTTGGGATAAATAAATGGACTGACTGCGAAAGCTTATTCAACCATGTAACCTTCTCAACAAGACCTCTGTGGCCATTTGTATTACAACCTTTTATTAAAGACGCCTTAGACATCAGGGTAATATGCATTGGTGACAAACACTTAGAGGCATATTGGCGTAAGAACTCTTCTGGCTTTAGAAACAACCTGCACTTTGGTGGAAAAAGCGGACCATATAAACTGAGCAAAAACGAAATGGCCTTTTGCAAAAGGGTCATGGAAAGGGGTAAATTCCCATACGCCCACATTGATCTCATCAAAAACCAAGAGGGAGAAATTTATCTATCCGAAATAAGCCTTTTTGGAGGAACAAAGGGGGCAAAAATCGATTCCTTGACATGCTCCAGGTTAAGGAGGCGGATTGAGGAAGACTTTCTTAAGACCTTTACTGTGCAACAAGGCAACAAGGCCTGAACGATTCCTTGGAACAATTGTTTTAGATGCTAATGAACCAAACAGATCAAGATAGTCAGTACCTACAGCTACAAGAGGCCCTGGGTTATAAATTCCAAAATTTATCATTATTGAGGCAGGCCCTTACCCATCGTTCGTACCTACCTGAAGCGGGTCGAACCCTACAGGATAACGAGAGGTTGGAATTCCTTGGTGACGCCGTACTAGAGTTAATAATAAGTGATTTGCTCTATAGGCAGTTTGGCAGCAGATACAAAGAAGGTGACCTTACAAAAATGAGAGCCTATCTTGTAAGTGAAGCAAGACTTGTTATCCTTGCCAAAGAGCTTGATCTGGGACAATATCTGTTAATGGGTAAAGGCGAGGAAAGATGCGGAGGGAGAACAAGGCCTTCTATCCTTGCAGATGCCTTTGAAGCTGTTGTCGGTGCAATTTACATTGACGGCGGCTTTGAAAAGGCATACTCCTTTATAAAAACAAAATTTGAAGGCCTGCTTGTATCTGCTTCCCAAAAGGGTCTCAAGGTTGATTACAAAAGCAGACTCCAAGAGATGATCCAAAAAAAATATCACTCTCTTCCAAGCTACAAGCTTGTGGAAATACATGGGCCTGATCACGACAGGCTGTTTAAAGTGTGTTTATCTTTTGGAAATAAGCAGATATCTCAAGGTACTGGGAAAAGTAAAAAAGAAGCAGAACAGCAAGCGGCAAAGGCGGCGCTTGAGTATTTCCAGGAGAAGCTAGTCAAAAATGGATTCGGATAACATAGGAGACAAAGGTCGAGGCTTTAAATCGGGTTTTGTGGGTATTGTTGGTGCACCAAACGTAGGGAAATCCACCCTTTTGAACGCCATTCTTGGCGAAAAAGTGGCTATAACCACACCCAAACCTCAAACTACAAGGACGCAAATCAGGGGAATACTTACAGGAGAAAATTTCCAAATAGTATTTGTCGACACCCCTGGAATACATCTTCCAAGAAAGCTACTTAACAAAAAACTGGTCGAAATAGCCGAAAAGGCTGTAGAAGACGTAGACGTGCTTTTATTCCTAGTAGATGTCACCAACCGAAACAAAAAGGAAGAATTTGCAATAATAGAACTTATAAAAAGGCTCAAAAAACCTGTCATATTAGTCCTTAACAAGATAGACAAGGTTGCAAAGGAAAACATCCTGCCAATAATAGATGAAATGAGCAAAATGTATCCTTTTGAAGCAGTAATCCCTATTTCTGCCAAATATGCGGATGGCATAGACAGGCTGATTGAAGAAATCTTGAAACTCCTTCCCGAAGGTCCACAATATTATGATGCGACCACCATTACCGATCAATCCAAGGAACATATAGTCGAAGAACTTATCAGAGAGAAGATATTTCTTCTAGCCAAACAAGAAATCCCCTATTCTACAGCAGTCAAGGTAGAAGAAATGGAAGAAGATGAAAATATAGTAAGAATAAGAGCGATCATCTATGTAGAGCGACCATCTCAAAAGGGAATAATCATTGGTAAGGGCGGACAATTTATTAAAAAAGTTGGGACCTATGCAAGGATGGATCTTGAACACTTATGGGGCAAAAAAGTCTTTATAGATTTGTGGGTTAAGGTTCTAAAAGACTGGTCCAAAGATGAAAAACAACTCAGGCGGTTAGGGCTTTCCAGCTAGCTGTTGTTGTGTCTTTTTTGACACACAAGACCAGAAGACTACATGTGTCCCAAAAGACACACCAGTCTTTCTTCACAAGAGAGCACCACGCAACATATTGATTTAATTTAGTTTTTAAACTTTCCACAATGGCATGCCTTGTGCTATACCTAATGCAGCCACATCAAATTCTAACAGAAAGTCATATTTTAAAAGGACGGAAATAGATAAGCATATGGAACTACAGCGGACATTAAAAAAGACAGTTGCAGTTGAAGGTATAGGATTACATAGCGGTAGCAGAGTATCTATGAAGGTTCTCCCAGCAGCTCCTGGAACAGGCATACAATTTAGACGAGTTGATCTTCCAGGCAAACCAGAAATTTGTGCTACACTACATAATGTAATAAGCTGCGTCCATGCCACTACAATTGGGGGTGAAGATTTCCGTATTTCCACAGTTGAGCATCTTATGGCCACCTTTGCAGGTCTTGGCATTGACAATGCCGTTGTCGAAATAGATGGTCCCGAAGTGCCAGCTATGGATGGCAGTGCCTCAATATTTGTATATCTATTCAAAGATGCCGGCATAAAGGTGCAGGGAATGCCAAGACGGTTCATCGAAGTAATTGAAGAGGTTACCATCACTCAAAATGACAAAAAAGTCACATTCCTACCTTATGACTCTTTTTATGTAGACTTTTTTATCGATTTTCCTCATCCTGTAATTAAGTCCCAGCGTTTCAAGGCAAACATAACCAGGAAAACCTTTGAAAAACGGATAGCCAAGGCCAGGACCTTTGGCTTTCTAAAAGAGGTGCAAATGCTCCATGAAAATGGTCTGGCCCTTGGCGCCTCTCTAGAAAATGCAGTAGTTATTGGAAAACATTGTGTGCTTAATCAAGAGGGACTAAGATTCTCTGATGAATTTGTCCGTCACAAAGTCCTTGATATCATTGGAGACCTTTATCTTCTTGGTGCTCCAATAAGGGCAAAGGTAATTGCAGAAAAGTCAGGTCATGACATTCATTGCAAGGCCATAAAAAAACTTCTTGAAACCAGATCGGCTTGGCGTTACTCAAATGGCCGCAACAGCGTAAATAATTTAGTCAAATGGAATGATACAGTTGCACCAGCTGCTGAAGCATTTATATAACTCCGTTAAAGTCAGAGCCACCACCTGTCAGGACAAAACCGATAATTTTTTAAGCATTAAATAAACGGGCCAAAAGGCAGGAGGTACCTAAGGCCGGTTTTAAGGGGAGGGTTGGGCGCAGGGAACCTCACAGTTCCCTGCCAATTTTCTTCAGCCACTCCATATTGTCCTTATAGATCGTCTCTACCTCTTCCGCATCTAGCCCGGCCCCCATTCCCACATGTCTAGCGCGTTCCGGGGTCATGAAGTCACCTGGCGCATGGCCATCTGAATTGATGACCACAGAGGCTCCAGATTCCCTTGCAACCTTCAAAACGTGGCCGTTGGTGAGGCTGTGCCCCTTGCGTCCTGACAGTTCCAGCCGCACCCCTTTTTTCCTTGCAAGTGATGCCTCTTCCATGGTGATGAACCCAGGGTGGGCCAGGATATCTACTGCTGCCTCTATTGCAGCCCTGTTGGTGCCAGGTGCCACCGGCTCCACTATAGTTTCTCCGTGGCATACCACTATGTCTGCCCCGCACTGCCTGGCCTTGTCTGTAAGGCTGCCTATTCGATCGGGATGAACATGGGTCAGCTCGATACCGCAGAGCAGCCTGGTCTTAGATGTGGCATTAATTGGACCCAGAACCTTTCTCATCTGGGTAATGATGAACTCGAAGTTGGACTCGTCGGCATGATCGGTAATACATACGGCCTGGTAACCCATGACCTCAACACGCCTAACAAGCTCGGAGGGCAACAGCTCTCCATCGCTGAAGATGCTGTGACAGTGCAGATCAAACATCAACATGACCTGTTCCTACATCTTGTATTTGAAGGCGCTGGGATCGAGTTCTTCGAGGATCTTGTTCCATTTGTCCTCGTCTTTCTCCTTCTCGTCGCCTGTAACCACTGTAGGCCTTGGTTCGGCAGTAGTAGCTGATTTAAGGACCTCTTCGTTCACAAAAATATCTGCCTCTGCCCTCAGGGCCAAGGCCACTGCATCACTTGGCCTCGAATCGACTCTAACAAGTTTGTCTCCTGTATCCAGGGTTATTTCTGCATAATAAGTATTGTCTTTGAGTTCAGTAATGTCTATTCGCACCAACCTTATCCCTGCGGCCTTTAACAGGTTGACAGCCAGGTCATGCGTCATTGGCCTGGCAAACTCGAGCTTTTCCATTTCTGTGGCAATGGCTGTAGCCTCCAAAAGGCCTATCCATATTGGTAACGTCCTTTCTCCATTCTCTTCTTTCAGGATAAGTATAGGAGAATTAGACTGTGGATCTAGGGTTATGGCGTGAATGGTCATCTTGATTGCCTTCATGGCTTACCTCTTAATGTATGATTCTTCCAATCAATGAATGGTGACATGCCCTTTCAATGTAAACATTGATAAATCTCCCTACAAGATCTCTGGGACCTTCCATATTTACCACATGATTTCCTCTTGTCCTGGCCACCAATCTTGAACCTGAATGAGCCTCTACAAGCACCTGGCAAGTCCTTTTCTCAAATCTTTTATATTGCTTAAGACTTGTGTCATTAAGAAGATCCAACAGTTTGGTTAAACGTTTAGACTTTACCATCTCTTCAATCTGGCCATTAAATTTTGAAGCGGCTGTACCTGGCCTGGGAGAATATTTAAAGGCAAAAGCTTGATCAAACATTACCGTTTTTACCAATCTCAAAGTCTGATCAAAGTCCTCGTCTGTCTCTCCAGGGAAACCTACGATCAGGTCAGTAGTTATGGTGATATCAGGACAGCACCGTCTTAGCTTTTCTATCATTTTCATGTAACGCTTGCTGGTATAATGCCTATTCATACTCTTTAGTATCCTGTCTGAACCCGACTGAACAGGAAGATGCAAATGCTCGCAAAGGCTACCCAGCCTTCCAAAGCACTCTATCAGCTCGTCAGAAAGATCCTTCGGATGACTCGTTGTAAAACGGAGCCGAATACCTGGGAAGGCGCTATCGATTTTTTTGAGTAACCCCGGGAAATCAATACTCTCCTCAAGTCCCTTTCCATAGGAGTTTACATTTTGACCCAGGAGGGTAATATCTTTGATTCCCTGCTCCAGCAAGGACTCTATCTCTGTTAGAATATCTTCTGAAGGCCTGCTTATTTCTCGCCCTCTGACATAGGGCACTATGCAATAGGTACAAAAATTGTCGCAACCCTGCATGATAGTTATATAGGCACGCACATCACCTCTTTTGGGCAACGGAGCGTCTATATAAGGTATTTGGAAACGCCTTGAAAGTTTGGTGTCATGAATATGCACGTCACCAAGGGCCAGTCTTTCAAGAATCTCCTCTATTCTATAAAGAGCTTGAGGGCCCATGACAAAATCTACATATGGGGCCTTGTGAAAGAGCTTGTAACCAAGCTGCTGAGCAACACATCCTGCCACTCCTATCTTCAGCGAAGGGTTAGAAACCTTAAATTTTTTAAGTCTTCCAAGGAGACTGTAAAGTTTGTGCTCGGCCTTCTCTCTTATTGAACAGGTATTTACAATAATAAGGTCTGCCTCGTCTGCATGGGGCGTAATGCTATAATGCCCCATAAGTATCTGTGCCATGCGTTGTGAATCGTATTCGTTCATCTGGCAGCCAAAGGTAATAATATGTAACTTTCTTGGTGCCTTTGTAACAGCCAAACGGTCGTTTTCTTTCACAAGACTCTTCATGATTCTTTTTATTTATCGGCCCTATTCAAAACGAATTTGTATATCCTTGTCTTCCAACCAGCCTTTTCCTTGGCCGTTACACCTACCAAAATAACTCGGCTTCCTATTAATGAGATACCAACCGGTTCACCCGTTAGGTTTTTGTCTGCCCTAAAAAAAGCATATCTGCGATCAAAAGGGAAATAATAAATGCCCTGGCAAGCATCTTTTGAGCCATCCGGCATTGTTCCATGAAATAGTATTCCATTGCGAACAACTATAAAATCCGACCCTGCAGGACCGCAACATTTCCTCTCTTCTACTATAGGGAAAAGGGAAGTCCAAAGATGAATCCCCTTGGCAAAAACCTTGAAAAAACCATCAAAGCTCACATATAAAAGGGTGCAGCCCCCATTTGTTTGTGTGGCAAATGCACTTTGTATATTAAAGTCATTGGGCAACTCAGCCTGTTTCTCGTATTCGATTCCTTTCAAAGTAGGTCTAAGCACGAATATCTTTTGTCCTCTAAATCTTTCTTTTTCGTATTCCTGGCCAAGGAAAAGCCTTTGCTTTGAATAGCAATCAACAGGTGCGAAGGCCAACCATAGATTGATTTCATTCTGAACAAGCTGCAATCTGCCATTTTTATATTTAAAAAGTTTTGAAGAAAGGCCTGCATTTTCTATGGCTACATTCAGGACCAACCAATCCTTATAAACAGAAAAACTACATGGGCATTCAAAATCTTCAAGCTTGTAAAAACTTGATGGCCCTGTGTGCCTATAAGGTGCTACACCGAGTCCGTTTTCAGTCAAATACACAACCTCTTGACGACCGTCTCCACCTAGATCCACCACGGCCAGCTGGATAACCTTGTCTTTTAACGAGCCGACCACTTCAGCGTGCAAAAAATCCAGGATCAACAACTCGCTGTCAACCAAAGGGGCCACATCCACATGATGGGTATCCAGATGATTACTATCTGCAAGGATTTCTTCTCCAGACGATACTTCGTATGCAAAAAGTCTTTTCATGCTTGGTCCATAGACCTGGAGAGTATGATCGTTAAGCCTAAAAATCAAATCAATCCCAAAGGCCTTCATAGAACTCTCAGACACGACTGGCATGGGGCCCGATGAAGGCTCTATCCAATCTAAGTTCGGCAAAATTTCCTTCAGGGAATATGTTGAAAACACAGGAGACACTAGCCTATCATTTATAAAAAAGGCTGCCCTCACCTTGCTAAAACGCAGGGCTTTAAGGTCATCGTCGGCCTTGGCTACTGAATAGTAGGAGACACATTGGGCCGAGCCTTGGCCTACCCTGCTCACCTGACACTTGGCTATCAACTTTTCTTGATAACCCATTATTTTTCTCGTACCCGGCACATAGACAGGCGCCCCCTTTGTCACAATAGCAAAAATGTCTCCCTCCTTTATACCTGCTTCTATACCTTTGTCTAAAACAAACTCTTTGGCCCTGGCCTCCTTCACCTCTGCAATAACTGGCCGGAAATCATTAACGAGCTTTGTCACAGAGACCATTGCAAAAACCAGACAAGGATATGCAAAGACAAGCATCCATATAATCACAAATACATTAGACACGGCATACTTGCACATACGATTCAATTATCCGCTCTCCCTTTTTCCAACAAAACAAAACACTTATTAAGGCTTGCCTTAAGCAAATTATCAACAACGATATATTACCAAAAACAAACAGGAAGTTGGCCTGAAAATCCAGATTTGATTTAATATAACAATATTGAAGGAAAAGAAAACCAGAAGAGGAGCAAATCATTAAAAAAGGCCCTTAATCCACAAAGATTCAGGGCCTTGAAAGAACCGAAATCTTGGAATGACTAGACGCAGCCAGTAGGTTTTGGCAGACCAGCCATTTTACAGGCTCCCTTACCAGGTCCTGAGGGAAACAGCTCGTAAATCTTTTTCAGAGGATAACCGGTAGTCTTGGAGAGGATCCTTACCATGGGAGCAATTCCATTCTTCTTGAAGTAGTCCTGAAGGACCTCGATGATTTTCTTATGATCTTCTGTCAGTTCGCTAATACCTTCTTGCTCCATGACGTACTCGACCCAATCCTCATCCCACTCTTCCATTCCCCTTACAAGGAAGCCGTCTTCATCGACTTCATAAGTCTTGCCTTTGTACTCTACAGTTGCCATATTGCCCTCCTTTTGGATTATTCTCTATGTCCTAAATGGCATATCGAGACCGTTTATTACTATACCCAAAAACCTTTGTCAAGGCTCGTTAATTTTTTTTCAAGACAACCATTAAGAAAATTTATCTGTATTTCCAGGCGGTTATAAACAACGGAGATCTGTCACAAGTGGATTTTTTGAATAGCTATTCATTTTTTTCACAATCGGTCAACTGTCCACACGGTCTTGGTTACGCAAGAAATCTAGATGCCTCTGGGCCCAATCAAGGGATGGATCCAGTTCAAGCGCCATCTCGTACCATTTAATGGCAGCAGGAATTAGCCCAAGTTTACGCAAGTTACTGGCAATATTGGCATAATCAATGGCAGAACCAGGATCAATGGCTATGGCCTGTTCGAAACATTCAATCGCATCAGTATATTTACCCATCTGATAAAGACAGGTTCCGAGAATGTTGTGGATTTCTTTGAGCCCAGAATCATACCGTCTTGCCTTTTTTAGATGCGAAATCGCCTTGTCAAGCTGGCCAAGCTGCCTGTAGCAATTACCAATATTACAATGCAAGCTAGCCAATTCGCTTGGTGGCGGAGAAAGCTCAAGGGCCTTTCTGTACTTTTCAATAGCAGCCTCAGCATCACCCAATGCCTCCATCACATGTCCCATGTAAAATGTCACATCAAATCTCTTAGGATAAAGAGTATCCAGACGATCAAGGAGTTCAATGCGCTCAACTGTCTGGATAAAACCTCCGGTGGCAACAATACGAGCCATATGAAATGGCAGATCTATATTTAATGTCCTGTCTCTAAAATGACTTCCCGGGATCATGGCATATACTGCTGGAATCTGGAGATCATCATCTGTAATATCAGCCAGGTAAACATTAAAATCAGCATTTTTTTTAAGGGCCCTGGAAAGAAGCTCCACCTCGGCCCTAAAGTTATCAGAGGCACAATTAGGTAGTTCGTCAAGCCCTTCTGTAACTACAGAATTAAGCACATAGTGTGCCTCATCCAGGGTTGCAAACTTTGGCAGACCGCTTTCAAGATATTTCCCGTCCGTATCAAAGTCACCTGCCAACTGGGCCACTTCTGTAACAGCCCTAATTGCAGCCCTTACAGGGTTGGTTGAGGTGCCAGCCGTATAAACTATTTCGCTCCTGTCTGGATAGGTAGACGGATCCCAAGCAATAGCGCCAACAGTAGGTATACCAAGCCCTAGGGAAAAATCCTTTAATACAAGCCTGATACCATTATTCCTGAACCTTTCCACGAGTCCCAACAAGGTTTCATCAACAATAGAAGCGAGATCAATAGTTGGAGTCACTAGTTTTTGATAGCTGATTACCGAGCAAACGTGTCTTTCTACAACTTCACATATGGCCTGAACCGCCGCTTCCTCCAAGCTGTTTCCTGCTGCAGACCCATTATACTCAAAAATAGGCCACATCCATGAAAATGGCACCTTTGATGTTAAATTTTTTGTTGCATCATAACCAGCAATCCACTGATGGGGAAAGGCATACAAAAACTCCTGTTCTTTCTGGTCAAGCCGCCTGTCAAAATGCACTGTCCTAAGCAAATCTTCCAAACCAAACCTATGCCCCTTCACATCTGACAAAGGAGCTATTTGGAACTCGTCTCTTCCCATGAAACGAAACAGGCTGTAACGTTCGGCAATTTCCATAATTGCACTGGCCTTGGCCTGGGCCTCTGAAGCACCTTTTCCCATTTGTTTTTGGCTGCCGGTTATAGTAGTTGCATGTGGAGAGTATTTACTAATAAATACCGGGATTCCCAGTCTTCCCTTATCTATTCTCTTTATCCCTTCCAAAACCGGCTGCCCCAGGGATGAAAATCTTTCAAGCGCCCATTCGATGGTCTCCTTGGGACTTCTGACTTTATCGTATGCAATGCCAGATTGTTTAAATGAATCCCCTAGCTTCATGTAAAAATAAAACCCGTCTTAGACATTGAAACAAAAAAACAAACATTAAAGTTCCCTATACTTTTGACATACAGTCTCAATAATCTCTTCTGCCCGGAACCAATCTTCCTGATCAGCCCCTGGCTCCATACCCCTGCGTTCATACAACGTATGGGCCACTGCGGCAACCCATTTCTGCCTGCCGTCTTCACAAGTCGTATCAAGGAACCTGATACGCGTCATCCCGGTACCAGGAGCGCCCTGTATCTGAAGCCCGATCACCGGATTTATCGCCTCCTCATCCTTTATGAGATAGATAGCCCTTGGCACATCAACCGCATGGGCAAGGTGCACAAGATTATCAGGATCAGTT
>Ga0256914_1003102_pt1 | contig 13332 bp, 11 predicted proteins | sample HulkmetaG_FD_191571 | JGI IMG/M metagenome (GOLD analysis project Ga0256914, IMG submission 191571) | Hydrothermal chimney microbial communities from Main Endeavour vent field at the Juan de Fuca Ridge, Pacific Ocean - Hulk | ecosystem: Environmental > Aquatic > Marine > Hydrothermal vents ... | reverse complement strand
AGAAATAAATATCATTATGCCCTCCCGAAAAAGAAAGAATGACATTCCCCGCTCTTGTTCTTACTGTTTCGGGAGGGCATAATGATATTTATTTCTGGGAGTCTCCAATGATTTATAAAAAAATAGGAACTACTTTGGATGATGCGGCAGGGGAGTGTTTTGACAAATGTGCAAGAATGTTAGGGCTTGGGTATCCAGGTGGACCTTTATTGTCAAAAATAGCAGAAAAAGGTGTAAAAAGAGATGATATTATTCTTCCTCGTCCGCTAAAACATGCAAAAGATGAAAATATTTTTAATTTTTCTTTTTCAGGTTTAAAAACGGCACTTTTGTACAAAATAGAAAATTTTAAAAAAGAAGGACCTCTTTCTTCTCAAACAATTTCAGATTTAGCATATGAGGTTGAAAATTCTATTTGTGAGACATTGCTTCATAAACTTTTTTTAGCACAAAAAAAATATAGAACGGAGACAGTAATGCTTTGTGGTGGTGTTTCTGCCAATAATCCATTGCGAAAACAATTTTTAGAAAAAGCACATACTGTGGGTTGTGATGCATTTATTCCTGTGAAATCTGAATATTGTACGGATAATGCAGCGATGATTGGTGCTGCTGCACAACTTATTTGGAGAAATTCTTATAATGAAAAATTTTTAGTTGAAGATGTTAAAATTCAAATGAAAAATAAATAAAAATATAAAATTAATAATTTTAAATATAAAAAAATATGCAAAAAAATATGAAAAAAAATAATTATTTTTTGGTTACGAAAGAGTTTGTTTTTGATTCAGCTCATTATTTACCATATTATGAAGGAAAATGTGAAAATCTTCATGGGCATACGTATAAAATGCATGTAACGGTGCAGGCTGAAAAAAATGAAGAGCATAATAAATCTGGAATGGCTTTTGATTTTGTTTTATTAAAAAAAGCAGTAAAAGAAAATATTGTTAATATTTGGGATCATCAATTGATGAATGATCATATTGAAAATCCAAGTGCAGAAAATATGGCAGAACTTGCTTGGAGCATTTTAGTCGAGCAAAATCTTCCAGTGTATGAAATTAAATTGTGGGAAACTCCAACATCATTTGTTACATATAGAGGTGGAGCAAAGTTTATATAAAAAAATTATAGAAAATTTATATAATTTGATACAATTATTTTACGTAAAATCTAATTTAGTTTATAAAAAATCATGAGTGAAAATATTGTTATAAAAGGTGCAAAAACGCATAATTTAAAAAATATAGATTTAGAAATTCCAAAAAATTCTTTGGTAGTAATTACAGGTGTGTCGGGTAGTGGAAAATCGTCATTGGCTTTTGATACTATTTTTGCAGAAGGACAACGAAGATATGTAGAGAGTTTGTCGGCGTATGCTCGGCAATTTTTAGGAACAATGGATAAACCAGAAGTTGATGAAATTAAAGGGCTTTCTCCTGCTATTTCAATTGAACAAAAAACAGCAAGTCGTTCTCCTCGTTCTACGGTTGGAACAACTACCGAAATTTATGATTATTTTAGGCTTCTTTTTGCAAAAGTAGGTATTCCTCATTGTCCACATTGTAATGAAAAAGTACAAAAAACAACTCCTTCAAATATTGTTACACAAATTGGAAAGCTTCCATTAAAAACAAAAATAATGATTATGGCGCCAGTGGTGCGTGGTAAAAAAGGACATCATATTAAAATATTTGAAGATATAAAGCGAGATGGATTTTTGCGGTATAGGGTTGATGGTGAAATTTATACTATGACTCAAGATTTTCCAGAGCTTGATGCAAATAAATCACATACTATTGAAATTGTTATTGATCGTATTGTTGTAAAAGATTTTGGACAACATTATAAAGAGCTTTCAAATGGAACAAAAATTGAAATTGCAAATCCTGATAGAGCACGAGTTGCCGATTCTGTAGAGCTTGCATTAAAAAAAGCAGAAGGTCTTGTTTCAATTGCAAATTTAGATGATGGAACAACAGAAACATATTCTGAAAAATTTGCATGTTCGGTTCATGGTTCTGTGATTCCTGAAATAGAACCACGAAGTTTTTCTTTTAATTCTCCGTATGGAGCATGTGATTCATGTCATGGACTAGGGAGGAGACAAGAAGTTATGCCAGATTTATTATTGAAAGAAAATTTAACCTTAGAGCAAGGGGCAATTATTCCATGGAATGCAGGAAATACACTTTCTTGGTATTTAAAACTGTTGGAGAAAGTAGGGGAAGAGTATGGCTTTGATATAAATACGCCTATTTCTAAATTTACAGAAGTTCAAAAAAATATTTTAATTTATGGAGCCGGAAATACAGAATTTGAATTAAAAATGTCTGGAGCTAGAGGTGGTGATGCAGAAAGCTATGTAAAATATGAAGGAGTTGTTACAAATTTAGAGCGAAGATATTTAGAAACAGATAGTGATCATGTGCGAAAAGCATTAGAAAAATTTATGGAAGAACAACAGTGTTCAACTTGTAATGGGGGGCGTCTTAAAAAAGAATTTTTAGGTGTTACAATTCTTGAAAAAAATATTTTAGATGCAACAAAATTTTCTATAAAAGAGGCTGCTAATTTTTTTTCTGATTTAAAATCTGGTTTAAATACTTCGTCGTTACAAATTGCAACTCCAATTATTGATGAAATTTCTGAAAGATTAGCATTTTTATTAAAAGTTGGACTTGCATATTTAACATTAGATAGAAGTTCTGCGACTCTTTCAGGAGGAGAGGCTCAGCGAATTAGGCTTGCGACACAAATTGGATCAAAATTAGAAGGAGTGCTTTATGTTTTAGATGAACCTTCAATTGGGTTACATCAAAGAGATAATGAAAAACTGATAGAAACAATGCGAGAATTGCAAAAATTAGGAAATACGGTTCTTGTTGTTGAGCATGATGAAGATACAATGAAAGCTGCAGATTATTTAATTGAAATTGGTCCAAAAGCAGGAAAAGCTGGTGGAGAAGTTATAAATATTGGAACTCCTGAGGAATTTTTTAAAAATGAAAATTCATCAACTGCTCAATATTTATCAGGACGAAAAAAAATTGAATTTCCATCAAGACGAAGAACTGCAAAAATAAATGAAAAAACAGAAAAACCAGAATTTATTGAAATTAAAAATGCAACTTTTAATAATTTAAAAGATGTTTCTGTAAAAATTCCTTTAGGATGTTTTGTGGGAGTTTCTGGAGTTTCTGGATCGGGTAAATCTTCATTGATTAATGGAATTCTAGCTCCTAAATTATTGAATGATTTAAATAAAGCAAAACAAACTGTAGGAGAACATAAAAAAATAACAGGAATTGAGTATTTAGATAAAGCAATTGTTATTGATCAAAGTGCTATTGGGAAATCTCCACGGTCTAATCCTGCAACATATGTAAAAGTTTTTGATGATATTAGAACTGTATTTGCAGAAGCTACAGAATCGAAAATTCGTGGATATAAAATAGGAAGGTTTTCGTTTAATGTGAAAGGTGGACGATGTGAAGAGTGCCAAGGGGATGGGATTAAAAAAATTGAAATGCATTTTCTCCCAGATGTATATGTTCAATGTGAGGTGTGTCATGGAAAACGATATAATACAGAAACATTGGAGGTAACATGGCGAGGTAAAAATATTGCAGATATATTAGAAATGACTATTTCTGAAGCGTGTCAATTTTTTGAAAAAGTTCCAGCAATTCATAGAAAGCTAACAACTTTGGAAAGTGTTGGGCTTGGATATTTACAGCTTGGGCAAAGTGCAACAACTCTTTCAGGAGGGGAGGCACAACGAATTAAACTTTCAACAGAGCTTTCAAAAAGGTCAACAGGAAAGACTTTTTATATTTTAGATGAACCAACAACAGGGTTGCATTTTGAAGATATTCAAAAATTATTAGAAGTATTGGAAAGACTTGTTGAATCTGGAAATACTATTTTAGTTATTGAGCATAGTTTAGATGTTTTAAAATGTTGTGATTATCTTATTGATATTGGTCCAGAAGGTGGTTCTGGTGGAGGAGAAGTTGTTGCAACAGGAACTCCTGAAAAAGTTGCAAAATCTAAAAAATCAGAAACTGCACGATTTTTAAAAGAATTATTATAATAATTTAAATTTTTTTATATAAATATAAAATATAAAATATAATTGTAGAATTATAAAAATAATGAGATGATAGAGTTATAAGTTTATATAAAATATAAATTTATAGCTCTTTTACATTTTTGGGGATGATCTGGACTCGACAGAGAAGATGGTATTAATCACTTGCTATTCGGGGTTTTGGATATTTCAGCCCGTTAGAAAGAAATATTCAACAATAAGTGCTAACACACTAAACTTTGCTAAAGCAAAAGGAGCTCTTAAAACAGCTGCGAAAACTACTGCTCGAACTCTTCGAACAGCATTTTCACCTGTTGCTTTCGCGTAATCATTTGTCCGCCTTGCGGGTCTTTTAGATGAGCTTTTTTTGCTCCGAATGTCGTTTTTATTTTTTTTGAATAGGGGATTGTAAGAACGTATTTACCTATTTCGAAATAGTTGTGTTTTTGAATTTTTGAACATGAATATTTTGTATTGATCAAATTTTCTTTTTTTGTGGCTTTTTGTTTTTTCTTTATCACAAGAAAATATTTTCAGAAAAAAATATAATAGTAGACGGTCTTTGAGCCCTTCTGCTGGACGGCGGTTCGATTCCGCCCATCTCCACCAAAAAAATGTATTTAAAAAAACTCACTTCAGTTATGAAGTGAGTTTTTTAGTATTTAATTTGTTTTTATTCTGCGTCTTTAATAGAAAGATTTAATCGTCCCTTGCTGTCGACTTCCATAAGTTTTACTCTAACCGTATCTCCTGCAGTGAGTATATCAGAAACATTTTCTACTCGTTCTTCTGCAATTTTTGAAACATGTACAAGTCCACCAACATTTGAAGTAATATCTACAAATGCTCCATATGCTTCAACTCGTGCAACGGTTGCATTGTATGTTTCTCCAACTTTTGGTTCAAACGCAAGCATTTTAATAATTTCTACTGTTTTTTCTAAAACTTCAATAGAGACCTCTCCTGTTGATGCAACGGTAACAAGTCCATCATCATCAATATTAATTTCACAGCCACTATCTTCTGTAAGTTTTTGAATAATTTCTCCACCTCTTCCTATAACTTTTCCAATTAAATCTGTTGAAATTTGAACTGTCATTATTTTTGGAGCAAATTCAGAAAGTTTTTCTTCTACAGTAGGAATAACTTCTAGCATTTTATCTAGAATATGAAGTCTACCTTGTTTTGATTGAGCTAATGCTTTTTTAAACACTTCTAAATCGATTTTTTTCAGTTTAATATCCATTTGAATGGCAGTAATTCCTTTTGTTGTTCCTGTAACTTTAAAGTCCATATCTCCAACAAAATCTTCATCATCTTGAATATCAGATAAAACTTTATAGTTTGAACCATCTTCTGATGTAATTAACCCCATTGCAATTCCTGAAACTGGTCGTTTTATAGGAACTCCAGCAGCCATTAATGCAAGTGTAGAACCGCATGTTGCAGCCATAGAAGAAGACCCATTAGACATTAAAATTTCTGAAACTACTCGAATTGTATATCCAAATTCTTCTTGAGATGGAAGAACTGGCAATAGTGCTCGTTCTGCTAAAGCTCCGTGTCCAATTTCTCGATTTCCAGTACTTAATCTGTGAGAGCATGATGCAACTGAATATGGAGGAAAATTGTAATGATGAAAATAATGAAGTTTTTCTTCTCCTTCAATTCCCTCAATAATTTGTGCATGTGAAGGAGGTGCTAATGTTACAATTGATAATCCTTGGGTTTCACCTCTTTGAAATAATGCTGAACCATGTGTTCGTTCAAACATATTTTTTTCTACATAAATTGGACGAATTTCATCTAGTTTTCGTCCTGCAATTCGTTTTTCATCTTCTAGTATTGCTATTCGTAAAATATTTTTCCATACAAAATCTGCAGAGTCTTGAAAGTTTTTAGCAATTCGTTCTTCTTTGAATTTTCCAGATGCCAAAGCTTTTGTTTTGGCATTTTCTGTAATAACTGTTTTTTCAGCAACTCGTTGTAATTTTCCTGGAATTGTCCAAAGTGCATTTTGATACGCATCAAAGCATTCAGATTTAACCCATTCATTTAACTCTTCATCTTTTTTAACGGCGTCTAGTACAAGTTTTTCTTGTCCTCGGTCTGTTCGTAATTTTTCAAAAAATGCACATATTTTTTCTCCTTCTTTTTTACCAAATTCAATAGCTTCCAGCATTTTTTCTTCTGTTACTTCATTTGCTCCAGCTTCAAGCATAACAACTCCATCTTTTGTAGATGAAACAATTAAATCTAAGTCTTGAATTTTTCTATCTTCAAATGTTGGATTTAATACAAGATTTTTTGATTCTGTATCAATTCCAATTCTAAGCATAGAAATTGGACCTTCCCAAGGAATATTAGAAATATGTAATGCTGCAGATGCACCAAGAGCAGCACAAATATCATGCTCATTTTCTCTGTCATAAGAAAGAGTTGTAAGCATAATTTGAACATCATTTCTTAAATTTTTTGGAAATAATGGACGAATAGAACGGTCTATAACTCTAGAAATTAAAATTTTATCATCTGATGGACGAGTTTCTCGTTTTTGAAATCGAGAACCTTTAATCATTCCTGCTGCATACAATTTTTCTTGATAGTTTACCATTAATGGCATGTAGTCGATATCTCTTGCAGTTTGAGACATAACTGCAGTAACTAAAACAGAAGTTCCTCCGCATGTTACAACACATGATCCATTTGTGAGTGTTGCATATTTTCCGAAATCAAATGTGTATTTTTTCCCAGCAATTTCTAAGTCATAGATTTTATGATTTGAGTAATAACTCATAAGTATTTTTTTATTAAAAAGTTTATTTAAGACTTATAAAGTTTAGCATTAATTAAATACTATGAAAACAGTAAAAATATATAGTTATATAATAATTAAGAATTAATCAAGATCAGCATGTCCACTAAATAATGCATTCATTCTTTGACGAAATGTTATTTTTTTTGTGTTATTCTTAGTTTTTTTTATATCTTGATTGTCTTGATTTGTTACTCTATTTATAACATTTTGATCAAAAAAGGTTCCTAGCTTTTCGAAATCTTTTTTTTCTTCATCTGTTAATGAATACCCTATATTTGTTTGTTTATTATCTCCGAGGTATCTATTAGTACCATCTTCATTTTTCCCGTTATAAATAGTCATATTTCCTTCGTGGTCTTCTCTTAAATCAAATACTTGACCATTAGAATTTATTGCGATTTTTCTTGCTCCATCGATATCTCTTTTTAAAAATTTCTTTCCATCTTTGGTTTTTATAATTTTTAGATCTCCATCTCCATCTCGCATAGCTTTTACTATTAATTTTTCTGTTTTTTGGCAAACTACTCCTTTTCCTTCTTTAATGGTAATATTTGCCATTTCTTCTTCTAAATCTTCTAAATCATCTAAATTTTTATTTTTAATAATTCTTGGGTTTATTTTATATTTAGATTGACGTGAACCTGTGTGTATAGGTTCTCCTGTATTTGGATCTATTACTCTCTTTTCAGGATCAAGTGTAGGATTCAAAGCAATTTTTCTTGCGATGCTCTCTTCTATTCCCCCCTCAGTTAATGCCTTTATAAGAGCTTCTTTCCCTTTCTCTGTTAACTCAACATTTGATGTTAATTCTATTTCTGTTTCTGTTTCTGTTTCTGTTTTTTTATTAAACCACATAAATTATTTTATTAGTAAGTATTTATATTTTTAATTTCTTGAACTGCGTCTAAATATGCGACTAAAGATGCTTTTACAATGTCTGTATCTCCTGATTTTGCAGATTGAACATGTCCATTTATAGTTTCTATTCTCAGATTTACGATAGCTTGATCATCAATTCCGGTTGTTACAGCATCGATTCCAAAATGAGTAAGTTCTCCTTGTTTTCCAAAAAATTCATCGATGCATTGGTATCCAGCATCTACCATTCCATCTCCAGTTTTTGTTGCAGTTTTTGTTTCTCCGGTTTTTTCATTTTTGATAGTAACCGTTGCTTCAGATTTTCTATTGCTTCCGCTAGAGACAGTATATGAATCTAGGTGCCATTCTAATCGTTTGTCAGAATTTTCACCAATTACTAATATATGTAAATCTTGATCTGTAATATCTTTTTTTTTGTCTGCTAAAATTTTAAATTTACCAAAAATTTCTGTAATTTCATCTTTTGTAAATTCATATCCTAATCTTTCAAAGTGTGAAGCAAGTGCAGCTCTTCCTGAGTGTTTTCCTAAAATCATTTCTGTTTTTTTTACTCCAACACTTTCTGGTGTCATAATTTCATATGTTTCTCGATTTGCCAACATTCCGTGTTGATGAATTCCCGATTCATGGGCAAATGCATTTCTTCCAACTATTGCTTTGTTTGCTTGAACTTTTTGTCCTGTTAGTAGTGTTAATAATTTTGATGTAGAAAAAATTTCCTTTGTGTTTATATTGTGATTAAATGTAAAAAAATCTGGTCGTACTGATAAATTCATTACAACTTCTTCTAGTGCTGCATTTCCAGCTCGTTCTCCTGCTCCATTCATTGTGCATTCAATTTGTCTAGCTCCTGCCAAAATACCTGCAAGAGAATTTGCAGTGGCTAGTCCTAAATCATTATGGCAATGTGTTGAAAAGATAGCTTTATCAGAATTTTTTACATTTTTTATAAGATATGAAATAAGTGCACCAAATTCTTCTGGTTGTGTATATCCAACCGTATCTGGAATATTTATACAATCTGCACCTGCAGAAATAGCGGTTTCAATAACTTCTACCAAAAATTCTTTTTCACTTCTTCCTGCATCTTCTGGTGAAAAATCAACTCTGTCGCATAAGCTTTTTGCAAGTTCTACTGCATTTTTAGTCATTTCTAAAATTTGTGTTTTTGTTTTTTTCAGCTTAAATTCCATGTGTAATGGACTTGTTCCTATAAAAGTATGAATTCGTGGTTTTTTTGCTAATTTAATAGCATCCCAAGTGGTTCTAATATCACTTTCCATGGCTCTAGCAAGGCCACATACTTCTGTTGTTTTTAAACTTTTAGAAATTAATTTTACTGCGTTAAAATCATCTGGGCTAGCTGCTGGAAATCCTGCTTCAATTACATCTACTCCTAATTTTTCCAATTGTTTTGCTAATTGCACTTTTTCTGGTGTCGTCATAGAAAAACCTGGAGCTTGTTCTCCATCTCTTAGTGTTGTGTCAAAAATTTTTATATAATTTGAATTGTTATTTTTTGTTATATTTTTTGTCATAGAAGATGAATAAAATAAAATAATATAATTTGTAAATCGCTATTACAGCAATATTATCAAAAAAAAGCTTTTTTATAAAGTATTTTTATGATACAATGATATGAAGTTTACAATTTAACACTGATAAATGCAGTTGAAACCTCAAATTATTGTAAGTGGATTTTCGCTAGATAAGGATAAAAAAGCAGAAATGACACGAAGTATTGCAATCGTTCAAAAGGAATTTTTGAAACGAGGTATTTCTGTGTCTATTGCATCAGAAGATTTTACATCAAATGATGTTTCCGCTTGGATTTCAGATATTGGAAACCCAGAAGATTTTTATATTAATTTTCAAGAAGGAGATATTTCACAAGTATTTGCACAAAAAGAAATTGGATTATCTACAGCTCATCATTTTTCTGAAGTTATTTCTCAATGGACTGATGCTGATTTTGTTGAGCCAGAATTATTATCATTAAAAGATGATGAAATTTCTATAGCATTGTCTCAGTTACCGGTAAATGTGTGGAATGTTGTTTTGCCAAATCATATTACAGAAAAAGAAGTAGTTTTTAGTATAATGGGGTGCATTACAGATTTATATACACGTCGCCATGAATTAATAGAAAATAATCAGGTTTGGCCATTTAGAGATGTTCCATCTGCTCATTTTGCATTTGAGGCAATAAAAAAAGCAAAAAATAATAATTTATTAACAGGGTATAAGGGAAATATATTTAAGCCAGATAGTGGAATTACAAGAGGAGAAATGTTATATATTTTAGATAAATTAAATTTATTGTAATCTATAGAAATAAAAATAAAAAAAAGAGTTGCGTTGTAAAGAGTGTTTTTGTAAGATTGTTTAGCTAAAATAATAATGGCCCGATAGCTCAGGGGTAGAGCAGAGGATTGAAAATCCTCGTGTCGACAGTTCAAATCTGTCTCGGGCCACCATTCTAGCTGCTCAGATGGTGGAATTGGTAGACACGCCGGTCTTAGAAACCGGTGCCGTGAGGCATGAGAGTTCAAGTCTCTCTCTGAGCACCATTCTACAATTATAAAAAAAGTTGATAAAATTATATTTTATCAACTTTTTTAGTTTTTTTGGAATAAATCAGCTCTCGTTAGGTGTTTAGTACCACACAGTGATGGTCTGGATTTTTAGTAAAGATTTTCGTCCGTGTTATAGTAAAAATGCCAATTTAACCAAAATATAAAATTAGAATTTATTCAAAATATATCCAAAATCAATACTTTCAATATAATCAATTTTATTTATACTTAAGTTATTTAATCTATTGATATTATATTCTAAAATATTAAATATTATTTTTTGATTTGGTTTTATTAACTCGGTAAAATCAACAGAATTAATGTTTTCTATTTTTATATTTTGAGGCATAATCATTAAACTATTTTTTATTGGCAAAATAGTATTTGAAGTATTTTGAATAGTGATAGTTTTAGCATTTTTATCTAAATTAATAATTTTTATACTTAATGTAGGTAAATTTTCTAATTTTTTTGTTTTTTTATTATATGTTCCAAATATATTATATAAAACAGAACTATTTTTTTTTAGCCCTAAAAAAGAGAAAAAAACATGATTTTCTTTTTGAAATACAAAAATATCAAGTTTGTGTTTAAATGGTTCAAAAGCATTTTTTTTAAATTTTTCTAAATTATTTAATGTATTATTATTTTGAGAAGAAATTTTTTTAAAATATTCTAAATTATTTGTTTCAATAGCTATTTTAAATTCTGTAGTTATATCAATGTTGTTTGTATTATCAGATATATCAGCAAAATGAGAAATAAAATTTTTACTTATAGATAATATAAAAAATGTAAATATTATAAGTAAAAAGCTTATAAATGCTATTTTGTAAAATTGTTTTTTTTGAGACATGAGATTAAGAAAGAAGAGTAGGAAGAGGTATTCTTTTGTGTTCTGAATTTATATGCATGTTATAAATTTTTTCAATAATAGATTTTGATATTCCAGAGTTAGAAAGTATTAAATTTAATTTTTTTAATACTTGTTTTTTATCAGGTAATATATTTTTATTTAGAAGTGCGGAAAGTATTATTTCTGCTTCGTCATAAGAAAATCCCATTTCGTCTTCATCTGATTGGTTTTCATATAATTCTGCCGATGGTTTTTTTGTAATAAAAGATTTTGGTAATTTATACAATTTTGCTAATTTATAAACTTCAAATTTCCATAAATTTCCAATTACAGATACATCAGCTGCACCATCTCCAAATTTTGTTTCATAGCCCAGTAAAATTTCCGTTAAATTACATGTTCCAAGTACAATTCCATTCAATTTATTTGCATGTGCAAAAAGCAAGGTCATTCTAATTCTGGCAAGTGTATTTCCTAAAATAAGAAGATTTTCTGAATTTGGAATATCTAAACTTTGTATTTCAAGATATGGTTTTACAAAATTGTCTAATTCTATTTTTTGGTATTCAATACCAAGTTTTTTACATAAATTTTCTGCATCTTCAAAATTTGCATATGAAGAAACTTCTCCTAGTTTATAAGGAAGTAATAATGCAAAAACATTTTCTTTGCCAAGTGCATTCACTGCAATTGCTAAAGTTACTGCAGAATCAATTCCACCAGAAATACCAATTATTGTTTTTTTTGCTTTAGTATTTGCAAAAAAAGAAAAAAGTTCTGTTTCTAAGTCTTGTTTTAGTTGTAGAGTTTTCATTTTTTTAAATAAGATATTAATTACTCACTTAATAACTCAACAAGTGGATCAATAGCTTCAATTTTTTCTCCATTTGCTCCTGTAGTTGGTTTTACATAGTCTTTAATAACTTTTTCTTGCTCTGGTGTAAGAGTTGGAGTTACAGATGTATTTTTATTGTCATTGTCTGAGCATCCAGAAAATGCAAATATTGTAAGAAGTGTTAAGCTTGATAAAATTGTTTTAGATATTGTCATTTTTTTTATGGTTAAATTTTAAATTTTTTTTACAAAAATATTATACATCAATATTTTCTGCATCTTTTGCATTTGCTTGAATAAATTTTCTTCGTGGTAAAACTTCTGATCCCATCAATGTATCAAAAATTGCATCAGCTGCTTCTGCATCTGCAATTGTTACATGAAACATTGTTCGTTTTTCTGGATCCATAGTAGTTTCCCATAGTTGTTCTGGGTTCATTTCTCCCAACCCTTTATATCGTTGAACTCCAATATTTACTTTTTTTGCAATTTCTTCTAGTTTTTCTCCTGAATTTTTAGCCTCTTCTTTTGGAAAATTTTCGAGAGATCCACCCCAAGCTAAAATAATTTCATCTTTTTCTTCGTCTGAATATGCATATTGTGCTTGTTTTCCTTTTGTTAATTTAAATAGCGGGGGATTGGCAATATATAAAAAACCTCCTTCTATAACAGGTTTAAAATATCTATAAAATAATGTCATAATTAATGTTCGAATATGAAGACCATCGACATCGGCATCGGTCATAACTACAATTTTGTGATATCTCAATTTTTCAATATCAAATTGCTCTCCAATTCCTACACCTAAGGCAACAATTAAACTTCTTACTTCTTTATTTGCAAGAATTTTATCTAATCGAGCTTGTTCTGTATTTAAAATTTTACCTTTTAAAGGCAAGATAGCTTGAGTTTCTCGGTCTCGACCTTGTTTTGCTGAACCTCCGGCAGAATCTCCCTCCACAATATATATTTCTGATTTTGAAGGATCTTTTGATGAACAATCGGCAAGTTTTCCTGGAAGTGTTAATCCTTCCAATGCTCCTTTTCTAATTACGGTGTCTCGTGCGGCTCTGGCAGCAAGTCGTGCTCTGGCAGCAAGTAAACATTTTCCAATAATTTGTTTTGCATTTTTAGGATTTTCTTCTAGATATGATGCAAATTCTTTAGAAAATGCTCTATTTACAATTCCCCTCACTTCACTATTTCCAAGTTTAGACTTTGTTTGTCCTTCAAATTGTGGTTCTGGAACTTTTACAGAAACAATAGCTGTCAT
>Ga0256914_1003101_pt1 | contig 13333 bp, 11 predicted proteins | sample HulkmetaG_FD_191571 | JGI IMG/M metagenome (GOLD analysis project Ga0256914, IMG submission 191571) | Hydrothermal chimney microbial communities from Main Endeavour vent field at the Juan de Fuca Ridge, Pacific Ocean - Hulk | ecosystem: Environmental > Aquatic > Marine > Hydrothermal vents ... | reverse complement strand
TAAAATAGATACGCTCCGCCGCGGCGGCATCCGCATCGTGCAACAATGTTACCAACGTTTCCGCCAGGCGCAATTTTGCATCTCGCGGATGTACCGTTTCATCCGCCATTCCGCGCTCTATTGCGATAACATCCTCCAGCGGAGTCCGTGTACAATGCATAAAATACGGCACAATCAGTGAGTCCGGAATGCTCATAACTTTGCCAAACATTGTTCGTGCATCGTCGGTAAGATTAATCGTATTTCCCCAACTACTGCTCATCTTCCGTCCATCCGTGCCAAGGATTAACGGTGTCATCACCACATCTTGCGGTGATTGCCCATACTGTGCTTGCAGTGTTCGTCCGGCAAGCATATTGAAGCGTTGATCCGTTCCGCCAACTTCCACATCCGCACGCAAGTGAACACTGTCATACCCCTGCATAAGCGGATACAACACTTCTCGCAGACTAACACGCGTTCCCGCATCCAGCCGCCGCTTGATATTGTCACGACGAATAAATTCCTGAACACTGAACGCTCCGGCAAGCTCTCCGATTTCCCGAAAATTTAACGCATCCAACCAATCGGCATTATACACCACTTCCACAGCATCCATATCCAATATCTTCTCCACCTGTGATACATACGTGCGCATATTCTCTTCCACCGTTGCCCGCTCCAACATCGGACGTTCCGACTCCTTGTCCGACGTATCTCCGATAACACCGGTAGCATTTCCCACCAACAAAATAATTTTATGTCCAAGTATTTGAAAGTCTCGCAACTTCAACAACGGCACCATGCGTCCGATATGCAGATGCGGACTTGTCGGATCAATTCCAAACTTTACGCGCAATGGCGTCCCATTTTCCAGTCGCGTACGCAGATGTTCCCCATCAATCACCTCTTCCACACTGCGGGTGAGCAAATCATGAATAGCTTGCGTGTTCGTCGTCATAACTGCAGTATATCATATCGGATTATGGATTACAGAGGCGTACAACATAGGCACGACCATCGGTAAAAAACGCATCTCCTCCAAAGTTTTTCCCCAATGTTGGCGGTGTCATGCGATAAGTGCGAACATCACACACCATCCCTGATGCATGTAAATCACTCAAGATTACTTCTCGCTCCACATCAATTGCCGGATCAATGGTATGAGTTACACCCCATTTGATTCCCGTATCCAGACTCGCCGTTCCCACGTAAATAGTGTCATTATCCGGCGTGTGATACGCCGTCCGCCAAAATCGGGCATGATGACGCTGTCGCACGCTGCGCGTATCTGTCTCCTTTTGAAATCCGAAATCATGAACACGCGTATTCCAGAACGACGGTGTCATTGGTGCTCGTGGATAAGGTGAGTCTGTGATCGCTGCGCGGGCGGTTCGCCACAATGTCTTAAGTGTGACCGCGTCAGCTCCCGTCCACCCGGCACGAGCAAATGCCGTATGCAACAGTGCATCATCTCGTGCAAGAATAATAAAACTCAACGGTGCTTGCCGCGCTCCGCTGAGCGTTTCCGCATACCGTAACTGTGGAATTGCAAAGAGAGTATCCAGTGATAAAATCGGGGTGGTTGTCGGGGGTAGCGGCAATCGAACTGATGGCACCGGGTGTGTACGAACCATGACAACATATACCACCAACACCACCAATGCCGCCGGAATACTCATCCACCACCGGATTGGACGTGCCGTACCGAATACGGGATAGCGAGAGCGGTACCACTCGGAAATACTCATTCCAATTACCGCATATAACAGTCCAACCAATATTCCCGCCCAGACATCACTGAAATAGTGCACTCCCAATACCATTCGGCTCAGTGCCACCAATATAATCACCCCGGCACATACAAACACCGCTGCCACTTTTTGAGAATACCGCCGAAATAATCGCCACATTATATAGGCGAGAAATCCATAAAATACCGCCGCCAATGTTGCATGTCCGCTCGGGAAGGACAAAGAATCTTCCGGATATAACATAAACGGTGGACGCTCCCGCGCAAACACCATTTTCCCCAATGTTGTTGTTGTCGCCGCTCCCACCAAGGCAACACTCATACCCAATAGAACATCAAATGAGCGACGAAACCACAATAGAGCTGCCAATACCAATGCCATTGTCGCCACAACAACGGACTTTCCCCAATAGGTAATCCACCAAAATACTGCAACACTTTCCGGTGTACGCAAAGAAACAAACAAATGATGAAGGCGCGTATCCATTACTACAATCGGCTCAGATCGTACCACACTTTCCACCACGCCGCCCAATAATGCCGCAATATACAGTAACGCAATTCCCAACAGTGTTGCGGTCCGCCCCCAAAAATGTGTTCTATCCCACCGTGCACGCAACCATTGCCATACCCACGGGCACCGTTGTGAAAGACGGCGCATCTCTTCACTCTTACAAATACCCTTTATCGCCGCCCGAACAATACCGCGTAAAAATCGTAAGGCGGTACGGATATGTCGCACTACGGCACGATAGAGTATCCACAATATTATTATGCATACAACAACAATAACTCCGACAACCATTCCGCGTGTTGACCACGTCGTCAATGCGCTCCATGCATGTCCAAAGAAAAATCCACCCAATATCAGTGCTAATGAGTAGATGATAGCGCTGAGAATATTCCATAACGCAAATCGCCACCGGGACATCCGTACAAATCCGGCAACAAATGGAATAACCGGTCGAACGGGACCGATAAACCGCCCCAGAAATACACTCCCTCCGCCATAGTGATAAAAGAATGTCCGTGCACGAAAAAAGTATGATGATTGTAAGATGACTGAGTGACGTGTCTTTGCGCTGCGAGCAACAACACGCCCCAATAGATAGCTGATTCCATCACCGACAATTGCGCCACCCGTAACGGCAATGATTAACGGCGTTAGCTGCCATACACCGGTAGCGGCGGCAAATCCCGCCGCTATGACGATTACCGTTCCCGGAATAAAAATACCGACAAACGCCAGTGACTCCACCATTGCCACTCCAAACATTACCCAGTATCCGATAGATTGATACTGGGTAATCAGTTGAACAATGTGTGTTCCCCACTCCATGAAATAAATTACAACCCGAGTTTGCGGCGCGCCATACGGTACTGATCATCACTCATCATGCCCGCCTGTTTCATTGCATCCAACTGCGATAAAATCTCCTTACGATGCTTGGCGATATTCTTTGGCGTCATGGCCTTTTCCATGATTTTACGTTGTTGTTGCGGATTCATTTTCTGAAACTGCTTCCATGCCAACCGTTGCAGCCGTGTCATGTTTTTTTCATCCGGCATCCCATTGGGCAACACGGGAGTGGATGAAGAACTCCCTGAAGACGATGTGTCGTCATGAGATGATGAAGATGAATGCTTCTTAAAAAGATTTTTCAACATAATTATTGTATCGTTATGACGTTTTATGAGTGCGACGCGCAAAGGTCACCAATAACGCCGTCGCCACAAAAATGGAAGAGTATGTTCCGGCGATAACTCCAATAAGCAACGACAGCGCAAAATAGAAAAGCTGATCTCCACCGAACAGCATAATCGCCGCCAATACGACAACGACCGTCAATGATGTATTGAGAGAACGAGACAACGTCTCCCGCACCGCCCGTGACACGATAACGGAAAAATCTCGTTCCGTGCGTCCATAGCGCACCGTATTCTCACGAACACGATCATAGACAACAATCGTGTCATTAACCGAGTATCCCAAAATTGTCAATAAAGCCGCAACAAACGGAACGCCAACCGTTACATCATACCATTCTCCCAATACCGCAAATACTCCCATTGTAATCACAATATCGTGGATTAGCGCAATCACCGCTCCAATACCGAATTTCCATGGAGAAACAAACGTCCCCGCCGAACGAAATGCCCACGCAATATATACCAAAATCACAACCACCGCCACAATAACGGCATCTATTGCATTTCGTACCAATTGCTGCGATACACTACCGCCGACAAACGTACTGCGCAAAATTTGTAATGTTCCGTCCGTCGCCGCCCGTATATCGGAAAGAATTGCATTATTCTGCGTATCGTCCGAGCGCGCAAACCGCAACAACAACGTTTCCTTCTCCGTCTGTTGTACCACCGCATCGGAAAATCCGTGACGTGCCAAAATATCATAGACCGTTTCCTTCTTCGGCAATGTACATGTTTGTTCACATCCCACTTCCAACAATGTCCCACCGGTAAAGTCAATACCCGGCTTTAACCCGTACATCCACAGTGCACACACACTCGCCGCAACAAGCACAAGCGAGAATACATACGGATATACACGATGATTAAGGAGAAACATAATCATACACTACGCACCAATGAGCCATTTAAATCGTTCCAAACGCTCCGTGGCAATAATACGCAGAAAAGCACGCATTAATACTACGGCGGTGAACATACTCACCAATACACCGATACAGAGAATAAGAGCAAATCCTTTAACAAATCCGCTTCCCATACCGATGAGAATAACACAAATCAGTAATGTGGAAATATTTCCGTCCCGAATACTACTCCACGCTCGTTGAAATCCGATCGCCACCGCACTTTTTAATGTTTTTCCTTTCTTTCGCTCCTCGCGAATTCGCTCAAACACCAAGATATTTGCATCTACCGCCATTCCAACGGAAAGGATAAATCCGGCAATTCCCGATAATGTTAGAGTAATTGCCAGGCCACCCGGAAGCAAACTGCTGAGTTTAAACAATGCAATCACCGTTGCCGCATATACTCCCAATGATAGTGCCGCAATGAGTCCGAAAAATCGGTAGTATGCGATCATGTACAGCATCGTTAGCGCCAGCCCCGCCGCCCCGGCCTTTAATCCGGCAGAGAGTGCTTGCAGACCCAACGATGCATCTACCGATTGCTGAGAAACCAGTGTAATCGGCACGGGCAACGCACCTTCATTGAGGCGCTGTGCAAGGCGCTTGGCTTCTTGCGGTGTAAAGTTTCCGGTAATCTGCGCCTGTCCATTGGTAATTTCCGCCTGAATTACCGGCGCGCTTACCAACTGATTATCAACAAAGATTGCAAATCGCTCACCAATATGTCCCTTCGTAATTTCCGCGAATAATCGCGTGCCCTCATCATTAAAGTGCAACAATACCGAAGGTTCCGCCACCCCACCGGCATTTGCCGTTCCGGGGTCATAATCCGCACTCTCCAATTGCGCACCACTCAGTGCCGTCTTTCGCCATGCCAATTGTGGTAATGTTTCCAATGACGGCTTTGCAATTACAATTTGACGCGCCCGCACCTCACGAACATCTTCCATCTCTCCCTCAATCACCTCTCTGGTTAATACATCTCGCTTCGGTTGCGTAACCGTCCGTTCCTCCTCTATCTTTATAATATGCCATCCCACGGGACTCTCCACGACTCGCGGAATTACCGTCCCGGCATCATATGCCGTATCAAATACCGCCGCATCAAACTCCTCTCCAAAAATGGACGCTCCCTTTCGGATAAAGCCCATATCACCACCTGCCGCCGCCAGCGGACCCTCACTGTGTGTCCGAGCAAGTTCCGCAAAATCCGTATTCGGCTCCTGTGCCAATCGCAATACCTCCTCTGCACGTTTCCGCGCCTCCTCCGCAAGTTTCTCAATTGTTTTCTTTACCTCCGGATCATCGGATGCATCCTCACGAAAATCCAAAAACGGTGTTTCTTTAATCACCGACTTCGCCCCCTCAATATCGCGAATTCCCGGCAACTCCACCACCAATCGTTGCTCCTCTCCCACCGCAATTCGCTGAACAATCGGCTCACCGACACCAAATGCATTCACCCGCCGCTCCACCGTAGATTGCACCGCCGCCAGCGCATTCTCCTTCTCATCAGCCGTTGTTCCGTTACCATTTCCATCCGTAATTGCATCGGTGTCCAGCGCATACTCTAAATGCAAACCGCCCTGCAAGTCCAATCCCAAATTGATACGTAATCCGTGAAGCGCTTCCGATACCGGCGTAAACGGAATCCAACGTGATGGAATTGCAAGAATCGTAACAACTAAAACATACGCTGCCAACAGCGCAAGAACAATCCGATGATGTGTACGTCGTTTCATGAGTGTATGAGATTTGCATCCATTGTATACCAAAAGCGCCGACTGCGCAAAGTACTATGCTACTGTAATATAATCATGTGCCGCACGTAAAATACGCTTCCCATTTTCAAATGTCAGCTTTGACACGGCGGCGGAAAATGGCAACCATGCGTAGTTTTTATGCTCATGAGATAACTGCACAGTACCTCCTCGTGACTCCAACAAGTAGAAGTGCACCCGTTTGTACACAAAAATACATCGCCCCTCCGCCTCACGCTCCTCGCGTTCTTGACTTTTTGCCGTATATGTAAAACTCATACTCTCCCGAAATCCGTCCACCGGAACCAAATCCGTTAATCCCGTCTCTTCTCGAATCTCTCGATACATTGTTTCTTCTTCCGTCTCTCCTTCCTCCATATGTCCGCGAGGAAATTCCCAATGACCATGCCGATACTGAATCATTAAATACTGAATACCGCCATTGCGCACTCGACGAAACACCACCGCTCCCACCGATGTTTCCATTGCCACACACTCCGGCGGCGTCGTTCCGATAATAATCATCTCTTTGTTCATTGAGTGTATTCATTCTTATCGGCAGTGTCCGTATTGGCCGAATGAGCGGCACGATTGATCTCTTCACGAATCTTTGTGTTCATTTCCGCCAATTCGGGATCGGTGATAATAACATGTTGACTTTCCGTATCCCATGCATATCCCGGCATGTATACGCGAATAGGCAATGTTCGCATCTGTTTGTCTAACCACTGTGAAAATCGCGGTTTTTCAATCATTATGTGACGTAGTTTTACCATTGCCCCCTGCGCCCCATCACCGATACGCCGATCATCTACCATAATGATATGAAATCCTCGTGGAGTCTCAATTACATCACTAAACGTCCCGATATCCAAAGAGAATGCCACCTGTGATACCTGAGGCATTAAATCCATAAATGTAAACCACCCCGCATCACCATCCCCTTCTTTTATATCAGAATACTGCGCAAAGACGGAATGAAAATCTTCTCCCCGCATCAATGCTCCATGCGCTTCTTGTGCTCGTTTTCGTAACGAAGAAATTTCCACCGTCTGTTGAACGTGTTTTTCCAGTGCCTCCCGATACATTTGTGGCTTTACAATACGCTCTTCAAATTCCGGCAATGTAAATCCCCAAATGCTATAAATCGTCCGCTGTGCAACACGCCCCGTTCCGTTACGGTCCAGCTCCTGTTTAACTCTTGCGTGAATTTCCGCATCAGTTAACGTAATACCGTTGCGCTTTGCAATCGCATATACCGCCGCATCCTCAATCAATTTATCCAACAAAATCGGTTCCCATAATTTGAAGCGCTGCTGCCCTTCTCGTGTGGAAAAATCAATGCGGGACATAACATCCTGTGACTTTTGGTGCTCATAAAATCGTCGAGTCGCCTCCATATTGCGACGAACATCATCAATAGATACGATATTCCATCCAACACGCGCCGCCGGCAGCGGTACCACTCGTTGAACAGCACGAACAAGAGTATTGTCCGATCCATTTCGATATGTCATCACGGCAACAAAAAGAACTACGACTAGAACTATGGCCGCACATAAAGCGATGAACATGATAATTCGTTTGCGAGATATTTTCATATGTGTAATTCTTAATATATATCTGAAGAAAACAATCGCTTCCACCATGATGCTACCGGAGATAACGGAGAATGATTTTCCGTCGGTTCCGATTCTTGACTATCTGGCAACTCTTCTTTATTCTCCCCGATAAGCATAATAACATGTTCATCAGAGCGACGATATGACAGGCGCTCTTTTGCAACATACTCCTTGTAGGCATCGGAAGAAACATATGCAATGCGTGATTTTAAATCGGCACGCATTCGCTCCAACGCCTCCGCCTCGGCACGCAATGCGGCAATTTCCCGATCAATCGCTGTTGTGCGACGATATTCTTTCACACCAGTATAAGAGACCATTGTGGCAACAATGAGAAGCCCCACTCCTCCCGCAATAATCAATAATACCCATGTATATCGCCGTCGCTGTGTTCGCTTACCCGGCATAGAATATTGGAGCAATCGTAAAAATTACCATGGCACCAATCATTAGCGATCCCATAATAATCCAAAAGACACGAATCGTTGTCTTGTGTTTCATAAGCTGTTTTCTAGCATATGCGGCAATCGCACGCCATACTGAGAGTATAGCATATCGCCGACATTTTGAAAATAATATCAAAAAATAGCACAATAATACAACAAGCGGCACCTCGGTGCCGCTTGTGTAGTTATTTTACGCTGATTCACGAAGAGAAGCTACAATCTTTTTTCCGATACTTCGTGCAGATGAAAGGTGTTTTCGCGCCGATCGCAGGAGCTCTCGTACACGCGAACGATTCTCCCCCGAGAGCACATTCTCGGTATCGGATAACAGTGTGTTCACCTGTGTCAATTGCTCTCTTGCCGCCGTGATTTCCACCGTATAATCAGATAATAATGACTTTGCCGTTGTCACATCCGCTCCGGCGTTTTCTCGCGCCGCTATAAAACGCGTTAACCGATCTGTTGCAATGCGTGTTCGTTTCAGCATAGTTTCCACTCGTGAGGTCAGCATGACATGCGTATACTGCCGCATTGCCGCTCGGCTCTTTTTCCACCGTGCTCGCACGTCTTTAATTTGTGCTCGTACGGTATCCGCATCCGCTCCGTCAATGGCATTGCGCTTATCACGCAAGTACGCAAGATCACGATCAATATTTGCAATGATTTCTTCCGCCTGCTCTTTGCTTACTCCACTACGCGCCCGAACCACCGCTTTGACACGCTCCAGTCGTGCGATCATGCGATCAATGTTCTTTTTCAAAAATTCCGGTGCCTGTGCGCGTAATTTTTCTTTCTCCTCTTTTGAAGCGGAACGATAGGTCCGGCGCAACTCCCGCGCTTTATTCCATTGTTCTCGTTCTATTCGTACTGCCTCCCTCATCTGACGCAGCTCCGCCCGCGTCTCCGCCCGCATTTCCTTCATATGCAGACGCTGTTTTTCCGCTTGTTCTCGCGGCGATTCCGCCTGCGCTCCGACCGCAATTGCGGCCAGCACGCCAATGGTCAATAAGTATTTCATAGGTAAAATATTACCGAATTATAAAACAATATCATCATCGGAAAGAAGCATCATATCATCTTCCGATAGATCCAGTGTATCCAATACCGACTGTACCGCATCGGCATCATCCAGCGTGGCAGCTTGAGACTCTGTTACAGTGTCGCCTGTCGATTCCTCCCCAACAAGAAGCGCCAATGTATCCATCTCATCAGTAATGCCATCATCGTCAATTACCGCGAGCATTTCTTCATCACTGTCCAGCCCCTGTAATGCCGCTGTTACCGTTGACGCGTCCGGTGTCGGTGTTTGTAGTCGTGTGATACCAAATGCCAGTACGCCGATTGCTATCAATGCCCCGGCAATGGAAAGAGTTGTCCGTGTCATAGGAATGCCCCACCCCCTTTCCGTTTGTACTTCATGATGGCGCACCGTCGCAAGCGCTCGACGCAATACCGCCGGATCCGGCTGCGCACTACGCTCCGATGCCATCTTTAGCATGTGTACAATTATGTGATCCCGTTCTGTCTTCATTGCCGTTTATAAGAAATATTATTCCGAGCACGACGTAACGCACGATGATGAATTTGGCGAACCGTGGAAACCGAGCAATTCAATATATCAGCGATCTCCTCATACGATAGCTCATTAATCCAGCGTAAGAGCAGAACATCACGGTCACGCGGACGAAGTGATTGCACCGCTCGCATCACCGCCTTTACCGCCTCTGCCTTATCCATCGCGACAAGAACACTGTCATCTTCTCCGGTTCGTCGCTGTAACGCATGCGCAACACGTCGCAATACATCCGGCGCCATCGCAATCGCCCGTTTTTTACGACGATAATCAATCAGCGTCCGCGCGGCGATTGTAAATAAAAACGATTGAAACGTGTAGCGTGTTCCGTCAAAGCGCTCTCGAGCGCGCAGCGCCTTGACAAATACATCGTGACTGAGATCATGGGCGCAATCCGTTGAGCACCCTCGCGCAAGAAAGTATCGGTACAGCGGCGTGAAAAATCGTGTATACAACACGCCGAATGCCGCCTCCTCTCCCGCCATCGCTCGCGTAACGATTTCCGCGATTTCCTCTGTATGATGGTTTTCACGCACCACTCCGTCACAATCACCAATTATCATCGCCTGCATTCAGTATAACGGATAACTCCGATTTATGTGACAATATTTTTGTGTAATCATTTATTATGATTCACATATTGCACAATTTTGTTAATATACGTTTTTGTGGTAAAATTATAATTGCATATTGAGACTTTGAAAAAATCTACACAGATCATGTTTAGAAAAGTGGTACAACGATATATGCGCTATGCGCGCCGGCATCCGTGGACTACTGCGGGTACATTTGTGATGTATGGAGCAGCAACGGTGTTGGCGCATGTGTTTACCCCAATGTTGTATGAACGCATTATTGACACGGTCTCCGGCGCATCTGTTCCGGCTGATGCAATGCCGGATGTTTTGATGGTGGTGTGGATGCTCGGTGCGACACTCCTTGTGTATAACATATTATATCGCGTGGGTGATTACTGCATCGTGCGTTCACAGAGTTTGATGCTCAAGGATGCGCTTGATGATGCGTTTGGCGCGCTTTTGCGTCATTCGGCGGCGTTTTTTGCCAATAATTTTGGCGGATCACTTATCTCAAAAGCGCAACGCTTCACTCGCTCACTGGAAACGATGTATGATATTTCTGTTTTCAAATTTTGGATGCACGGAATTGTGCTTGTCGGTATCTTTTTTGTATTGCTTGTAAAGGCGCCAATTATTGCTGGACTCTTAATAGTATGGCTGGCGATGTATATTGCCATTACCTACTGGTTTATCAAGCGGCGCGTACAGCGCGACTTGGTGCATGCCGAGGCAAAGAGCAAGACAACCGGCGTTTTGGCAGATGCCATCACCAATATGCTGAATATGAAGATGTTTGCGCGCACGCGCGAGGAGCTTGCACATTTTGCAGGCACAACCCATGAGCAGGAGACCGCGCGCAGGAGAGCATGGCTTTTTCATAATTATCAAAATGCTTTTGCAGCGACATTCATTCTCACTTTTCAATTTGCGAGTATGTATGTGGCAGTGCGCCTGTGGGGTGCCGGAAGCATTAGTGCAGGGACTATTGTACTCGTGCAGATATATGCGTTTAGACTCTTTGATATGGTGTTGAATTTAGGGAAGAGCGCATCTCAATTTGCCAGCGCATTCGCTGATGCGCGCGAGATGATAGAGATTATGGAAGAGGTACCATCGGTGCTTGACCCGGAAGAGCCGGAGCAATTGCGGATCCATTCCGGCGAGATTGCGGTGCGTAATATCTCATTTGGCTATACCAACAAAGAGGGGCACCGGCGTGAGATATTCACCGATTTTTCTATGCATATCCGTGCCGGTGAGCGTGTCGGGCTTGTGGGGCACTCCGGCTCCGGCAAGAGTACCATCACCAAATTGATACTGCGTTTTATGGATGTGGACAGCGGAAGCATTGAGATTGACGGTCAAAATATTGCGCATTTACGCCAGGATGATTTACGTTCCGTCATTAGCTATGTCCCGCAAGAGCCGATACTCTTCCACCGCTCACTTTTGGAGAATATCCGCTACGGACGCCCCGAGGCGAGTGATGCAGAAGTGTATGAGGCGGCACGATTGGCGCACGCGCATGACTTTATCAGCGCATTCCCGGACGGCTATGAGACGATGGTGGGCGAGCGCGGTGTAAAGCTCTCCGGTGGCGAGCGACAGCGCGTGGCAATTGCGCGCGCCATACTAAAGAATGCCCCAATCCTTATTCTTGACGAGGCGACAAGCGCGCTTGACTCTATAAGTGAGCGCGAGATTCAAGCCGGGCTTGAGCACCTTATGCAGGGCAAAACCGTGCTCGTGATTGCGCACCGCTTAAGCACGGTGCAAAAAATGGACCGCATCATCGTCTTTGAGTACGGCAAGGTCACAGAAGAAGGGACGCATGACGAGCTTATCAAGCGTGGCGGACACTACGCACGCCTCTGGCAAGAGCAAGCGGGCGGGTATATCAAATAGTATATTTAACGCATTGCGCAATTGCACGCGCCACAGCTTGTGCGTTTTCTCTATCTAGGGCATTTGGAATTATATTTTCTGCTGTCGGGTTCTCAACACGCTCTGCCAAGGCATGTGCCGCTGCCAAAAACATCTCTTGCGTAAATTGTTTTATGCCGGCATCAATCGCTCCACGAAAGAGCCCCGGAAAGGCAATCACATTATTTATCTGATTTGGAAAATCACTTCTGCCGGTAGCAACAATAAACGCCCCCGCCTCAAGGGCTTCATTTGGCATAATCTCGGGCACGGGATTTGCCATCGCAAAAATTATCGGACGCTCCGCCATAGAACGCACCATCTCTTGCGTCAAAACACCTCCCACGCTCACTCCAATAAAAATATCAGCACCAACAATTGCGTCTTCCAACCGCTCGGCACTGCAGTACTTTCCATCTTCAATACTGCACACCTCGCTCACCAAACCGCACAAATGATTCTTGCCGTCCACTCCACATGTATTGCGCTCGCTCAAAACTCCGGTACTGCCTATCACTGTCATATTCTTAAACCCGTGCGCACGAAGTAGTTTTATAATTGCCGTACCGGCAGCGCCTGCGCCATTTATCACAAGACGGGCATCTTGTACAGAAATCCCACGTACTTTAATCGCGTTTATAAGTCCGGCAAGCACAACGATAGCCGTACCGTTTTGATCATCATGCAATACCGGAATATCGAGCTCTCTCTGCAACCGCTCTTCAATCTCAAAGCATCGTGGTGCTGCAATATCTTCTAAATTAATCCCGGCAAATGTTGGTGCTATCATGCGCACCGTGGCAATAATTTCTTCAATATCTTGTGTATCAAGCACTATCGGAAACGCATCCACATCGGCAAACTCTTTAAAGAGTGCCGCCTTCCCTTCCATAACAGGCATCGCAGCACGCGGACCGATATTCCCCAGCCCAAGCACAGCCGAACCATCAGAAACGACGGCAACCGTATTGCCGGTAAGCGTAAGCTCATTTACAAGCTTTGGATTTTTTGCGATTTCTCTACATGCCTCCGCCACTCCGGGGGTGTATGCAAGCGCCAAGTCATCGGCAGTATCAAGCGG
>Ga0256914_1003100_pt1 | contig 13336 bp, 12 predicted proteins | sample HulkmetaG_FD_191571 | JGI IMG/M metagenome (GOLD analysis project Ga0256914, IMG submission 191571) | Hydrothermal chimney microbial communities from Main Endeavour vent field at the Juan de Fuca Ridge, Pacific Ocean - Hulk | ecosystem: Environmental > Aquatic > Marine > Hydrothermal vents ... | reverse complement strand
AAATGATAGTAGCGTGCTTGAGAACACGAATGAATCTTGGGTCACCTTGCTCACTTGCGAGGACTACGACCAAGAAACCAAAACTTACCAATGGCGTCGAGTAGTACAGGCGAAATTAATAAATCTGTCACGAATTCACCCACAGCCAATCGCCGTCCAATACCAAGAAGATTTCCGGAACATTCAGTAACCATTAGGTTCGTTTTAAGTTCGTCTCCTGTGTCTCATAGTAGGCACAGGAGACGCCCCCTGGACTCTGGCTTTTTATGATTGGTCTGGTGGGATGGGAAGGCCAAACTGGAGGAAGGCCCCTTCCTTAGCGAGGAAGGGGCCTTGTTGGTTTTTAGCGACCAGAAAGGAGATTACGTTCCACCAATATGCGCAGTCCTTCAAGAGTCAACCATGGATCTACAACGTCAATCACTGACGTGTGAGGTGCAATTAAGTGAGCCAACCCTCCCGTGGCAATGACGTTCGCCTCCCTCTGCATCTCTTTCCGAAAACGAGCCACCATCCCCTCCACCATAGCTACATACCCCCACACCAAGCCGCTCTGCATAGCGTGAACCGTGTTGCGACCAATAACTACGGGCGGAGCAGCGAGTTGAATACCCGGTAATTGAGCTGTCTGCTCCGAAAGAGCACGAGCAGCCATACGCAATCCTGGAGCAATAGCCGCTCCCAAGAAATCCCGTCCAGCCGAGACCGCGGTAAACACGGTTGCAGTCCCCAAACTCACAATGATGCACGCATCTTTAAATCGTTCATATGCAGCTACAGCGTTAACAATGAGGTCCGCACCCACCTCTGCAGGGTTGTCAGCCCGAATACGCAATCCAGTACGAACGCCTGGACGCACCACGAGCAATTCAGCACGCAAATGTCGTTGAATCACATCTACGAACGTATCCGTCACCGGAGGAACGACACTGGCTAAGCCCACATATCTTACTCTTTCAAGGGGAATGCCTGCCTCTCGAAAAAGTCCCTTCAATAGCAACGCGTATTCATCGGGTGTCCTATGAACCACCGTTCGTAATCGCCAACGGGCTTGCCATTGAGAGTCAGTATAGACACCCAGAGTAACTTCGCTGTTTCCAATATCCACGGTTAACAACATAAACACCCTCCTCGTTATTAATAAACCAATCATGTTTGCTTTGAAATCACAGGCGTGACCGACCACGGCCAAATTCCACGCGTTTCCACATTAGCACAACTGGAATAACAATGAGTGCGGCTACTATAATTTCTGGGAGGCCGTGCGTCACACCCACGGCCCATGCCGTTCTCGCGTCCAAGTATCCTCGGATCACAATCATACCCAATACTAACACCGTATTGGTTACAGTCCCCACGACCGCTGCCATACCTGAAGCCACAGATTCCCCCCAGCGCCGGGTCAACATATAGGCATAGTAAGCCATCGGACCGATAAACAAGCGAGGAAGAATAGCAACCAGTGGATCTTTAAATATAGGCAACGTGGCATCTAAGAAGCTGTAGAGGCCAAAAACTGCTCCTATAATAGCCCCTACCATCGGTCCCTCAAGAATCGCGCCGAGAATCACTGGTACGTGCATAATCGTAGCATGGCCAGCAGGCGTTGGAACGGGAATAAACCCCCATTGGGTTGCCCCCAACACCACAGCCACAGCAGAAAGGGCTGCGGTTACAGTAATGGTACGGGCCGAAAATTTAGCATTCATGCCGGACACCTCCTTTCTGAGGTAAAAGATTTTCTGCAGCGGCAGTATCTGTAACTCCAATAAAACCTCGCGCCTCCATGGCCTCAGCCATTTCCTCTGCCCGACGAAGAGCCATGAGGAAAAACGGAATGAGCATGGGCATCATAGCCCGAACTCGGCGCCAGAAGCGCCATCGCCCGCCTTCACCCAAATCTATGCCACGAGCCATCTGAGATTTGACCAAACGCTCGGCTTCTAAAGCAAATGTGGGAACGAAACGAAAAGTAAGGGCCAAAATAAGAGAAACTTCATACCCTGGAATGCCCCACCGGTTTAATGGGGATAAGTACCATTCAAGCCCTCGTCCTAATTCCACCACTGTTGTGGTTATCGTCAACAGGCTCGTCCACAACATCAACACAGTAAAACGCAAAAATAGCAACCCCACCGTTTCAACCGCACAATTAGTAAGATGCCAACTACCGAGGGTCCACCATGGAGTACAAATAACACCTTTAGGAGAAGAAGGGGCAAACAATAAATCCAACACCCCGAAAGCGAACAGAAATGGTAATGCTGCTTTCAGACCGTTCCACGCAAAACGCCAAGGCACCCGTGCCGTGTGCATAAGCATTAGCACCCATATCAGAAAAACGCCTTGAGCCCGCAAAGAGGAAACAAATGTGGCATACCCGGTACCTACCAAAAACACAAAAAGTTTCGCTCGAACATCCAACCGGTGAAGCCAGGAGTTGGTCGGAAGGTAAATGCCGATAATTACACGCCGAAGAAATTCAACGTTCTCCACGTTTCAGCCCCTTCCGCGAAAGAATCGTGTAATTGTATTCACGAATTCGTTCATTGTAATTGGATTTCCCCGCAGAGGGATCCCCCTCGACCTTAAACCGAGGACTAGTTCTACAACAACGGGAACCTCCAATCCCAACGCCTTAATTCTTTCGACGTCATATAGCACCTCATGTGTCTCCCCTGAAATAGCCACCACGCCATTCTGCATAATGACTATCTGGTCAGTCATGTGGGCTATCTCTTCAGGAGAATGAGAGGAGTAGATAAGTGTGACGTCTCCTCTCGTGTGCCACTTTTCCAAATACATCATCAAGTCCTGACGAGAACGCGGGTCCAGACCAACTGTGGGTTCATCCAAAATAACCCCTTGAGGCTCCAACACCAATACACCGGCTAATGCCACTTTTCGTTTTTCACCACCGCTTAAACTGTACACCGGGCGGTCCTTATACGCTTCAAACTCCAGGCCCACCGTTTCCATAGCCCATCGCACACGCTCCCTGAGTATCTCCCGCGGGAGACGCAGGGATCGAAGACCGGCTGCTACATCATCACCCACAAAACGTTCAAATAACTGGTCCTCAGCCCGCTGAAACAGCATAGCAACTGTCCGACGAAGCGCGGGCAAGCGGTCCTGCCATTGGCGAATCTCCTGACCATCTATCCACACCTCACCTCGATGTGGAAAGAGCAATCCGTTCAAATGCTGCATGAGGGTGCTCTTTCCCGAACCAGTTGTTCCCATTAAGCCAACAGACGCGCCACGCTGCACAGTAAGGGTTACGCCTCTCAAGGCTGTGACTTCTAAAGGGGTTTGGGCCATATACACATGCCAAAGATCGCGTGTCTTTATAAACGTAGATCGCGCCTGCCCAACACGTGAAGGTCTCGGAGAAGGATTTGAAAGAGACTGGCGGGGAGAAGTAATCAAACATTCCTCCAACGCGCGAGTTAAGGTCCGGACATCCAATATCGCCGGTGAAATGCACGGCATCTTGGTATGCAATCGACGCGCGATTTGCCCAGGAACTGGAGCGGCAATGCCCCACTCAGCAAGACGCTCGGACCGCACAAATACACGTGTAGGTACGTCATCTGCAACCACAGTCCCACGATGTAACACGATAAGCCGTTGGGCCTGAGATGCTTCCTCGGGGAAGTGGGTAACAAGCACAACGGTCATCCCCAAAGTGTTTAGGTGTTTTAAGAGGCTAAGGATAGTTTGGCGACCAGCGGGATCCAACATGGCGGTAGCTTCATCGAGGATTAACACCTCCGGTTTCATCGCGATTGCCCCGGCTAGGGCGACCCGCTGTGCCTGTCCAGCCGAAAGTTGGAAGGGCAAACGCTGGCGCAGATCCCACATCCCCACAGTGCGTAACGCCCACTCAACGCGCTGTCGAACAACCGACTGGGGCAGGCCCAAATTTCGCGGCCCAAAAGCCACATCTTCCTCCACCGTAGAGCCCACAATCTGTGACTGTGGATCTTGAAACACCATGGCCACAGTACGCCGGATGTCCTTCCAATACCGACGTTCGCGGGTATTCCATTGGTGGACACAAACAGTTCCCTCTGTCGGCACGAATAAGGCGTTGATGAGGCGGACTAAAGTGGACTTCCCTGATCCATTGGCCCCCATGAGGGCCACGAACTCCCCAGGATAAATGGTCAGATGAACGTGCTGAAGCGCGGGAATGCTCTGCCCATTAGGCAGGTGGTATGTGTACGAAACATCGTGAAATCGAATAATGGGTTTCATTGGCCTTCACAGGCCCGGCGAAAAAGAACGCCACCGGCTATCCGGTGGCGCCACCATCGTACGTACTACGGGCGTCTCGGTTGCCGGGCAATCCAAGCGACCCTTTCTTTAGAGTAAAATTCTCCGAACTGACTTATACGCCTCTCTATGTGCAATCGGGCTCACTGCCATCGCGCGGTCAATGGCCCACCATCTCAACCACATCTTATGCCTAAATGCGCTTTTAAGCAAATGCCACATACCCCAGGCCGTACGTTCACGGCAGGAGAATGAACCAAACGACCCTCGGAGCGTTGAGAGCGGTTTGTCAGATGCGTTCTCTTGGAGTAACATCCCTTTGATAGCCTGATGTGTAACTACTTCAGGTGATGACTCCACGTCCTTCACACCGGCAAGGAGTATGGACAATGACCTCGAAAATCGCACGACTGGCACAAGGTATTATGGAAGCCGGCTGGTTGTTGGCCCTAATGGTGGCTCCCCTTTACTTCAACGTACAAACCGACCGAGTCTTCGAGCCAGATAAAATCTCCCTGGTACGATGGTTATCTGCCATTGTGGGCTTAGCCTGGCTTATATGGGCCGTAGACACAAACTGGCTAAGACGAGAAGACGGTGAATCATGGTTGCAGCGCTTACGAAATGTGCTCCGCATCCCCCTGGTGGCACCTACGCTCCTCATCATTATCTCGTACCTTATCAGCACTCTGTTCTCCGTTGCCCCTCGCACCAGCCTCTGGGGTTCCTATCAACGATTGCAGGGATTGTGGACGACCTACAGTTACATCGTCATCTTCCTGGTCGCTCTCAATCAATTACGAGAGCGCGATCAACTGGAACGACTAATCACGGTCATTGTGGCTACCAGCGTCCCTGTGGGGTTATATGGAATTCTTCAGCATTACGGAGTGGACCCACTGCCCTGGGGAGGAGATGTCCAAACACGTATTGCTGGACACATGGGTAATGCGATTTTCATCGCGGCCTATTTAATCATGGTGATGTTTCTCACCGGGTACCGCATTGTCCGCTCCTTTGCCGGCATTCTTCAGGATGTGGAGGGAAAACGCGGGTTTACGGACGCGATCCTTGGGGGCATTTACCTGTTTATCTTTGCTGTTCAGGCAATCGCTCTTGTTTTCAGCCAAAGTCGAGGGCCATTCCTCGGATTTGTCGTCGGCATATACGTTTTCATCTTGCTTGCAGTCTTGGCTTTTCGAGTGCGTTACTATCGGGCCATCGCGGGCGCGTGGGTCAGTTTGGCCCTTTTAGGGGCCCTCTTTCTAATCGTGTTTAACCTGCCACAGACACCTTTGGAACCTTTGCGCGAAATGCCCTATGTGGGCCGGCTGGGCAAAATCCTAGACGTGAGCCGCCGCAATCCCACAGGTCGAGTGCGCGTTCTGATATGGGAAGGAGCCGTGGACCTCATCCTCCCCCACGAACCGCTAAATGTGCCGCCAGACATGCACGCTGATCCGTGGAACCCAATACGCCCGCTCATCGGGTACGGCCCAGAAGCAATGTGGGTTGCGTACAACCGTTTTTATCGCCCTGAACTGGCTCACATTGAAAAGCGAAACGCGTCTCCTGACCGTTCACACAATGAAACGTTTGACAGTCTCATCCGCACGGGCGTGTTAGGCTTTGCCGCGTATGTGTGGCTGTTTGTCAGCATCTTCTACTTTGTACTCACCTGGTTAGGGTTGATTACCTCACGCAAGGAGCGCTTCCTGTTTCTCGGTTTCTGGTTTGGAGGCGGTTTAATAGCCGTCACTACGGCCCGGATATTGGACGGTAGTTGGCGGTTTTTTGGAGTCTCGTTGCCTTTCGGGTTTATTGTGGGCCTCATCGCGTATGTTACGTTTATTGGTTTAACGCGCCAGTTACCGGCAGTCCCGCGAGAGGAGCGGGAACGGTACTTACTACTTCTTGCCTTATTGGCGACAATAGCCGCCCACTACGTAGAAATCAATTTCGGAATCGCCATTGTCAGCACGCGCACGTACTTCTGGATGTTGTCCGCCGTGCTGGTCGCGGTGGGCACCCACCGTCTCTCCTTACAACCCGAGCCCGTGGGCTTGCAACCAGCGGTGGAGCCGCCTCGTACCCGCAAAAAACGAAAGCGCCGAGAACGTCGCACCAAGCAGAACATCGCGCCCGCGCCGACCCGTTCTGTACTCCGTGAACCTACATTTTGGGTCTATAGCCTATTGTTAGCCTTTATCTTCATCACACTGGCTTACGAATTTATCATTAACCTTCCTACGGGAAATGTGCTAACCAACCAGGCAGGACGCATTTTGACCAACAGTTTGTTCACCCGTGTCGAACACGGCATTCGCATCACCAACCCCCATCAGTTTTACATGTTCTTGTTCGTGTGGCTGGTACTGGCCCCCTTATTCACCGGCGAAGTGGCTCGCAGACACCGCATTCTCCGGCTGGGTGATTGGATTGCCGGCACCGGCGTACAAACCTTATGGGCTTGGGGAGGATTCTTCCTCATGGCGATAATTCAATCCCACTTTCTCGCCCGAGCCGCCCAACTTCAAGTAGAGGCCTCGCGCCATCCAGAAGCCATCCTCGCCTTTGCCGACCACATGGCACGTTTCCCAGTGGCGTACTATATCCTGCTGTTCGTGTTTGTTTTAGCGATCGGCTTCGTGTTGGGGAGGACAACGACTCCCCTTCCAACCACGCGCCATGTGGGGACCTGGGGAACGGTAGCCGTTGGGACATTGTTGGCTTTATACGTGGGCTTTGGTCCTGCGCTCCACCCCATCCAGGCAGATATCTACTTCAAACAAGCAAAAGCATTTCACAAAGCTCGACGCTATGCCGAAGCCGAATCCATTTACAAGAAAGTGTTGAATTTAGCCCCCCACGAGGACTATTATTACCTTTTCCTGGGAAAGGCCTACTTAGAACATGCTCAGCACACGCAAGACCCTAAAGTGCGGGAAACCCTGCTTCAAGAGGCAGAACAAGTACTCCTAAAAGCCCAACGTCTCAACCCATTAAACACGGACCACACAGCCAACCTCGGCCGGTTCTACATTACTCGAGCAAACATGACCCAAGATAAGACCTTAAGACAACAGTACATCGAGAAAGCTGTGCATTACTTCGCCCAAGCCGTCTCTTTAAGCCCGAACAACGCTCGTTTACGTGACGAATATGCTCTAGCCCTCCTACAGGCTGGGCAGGAGGAGGAAGCGCTAAAGCAATTGAACATCTCCCTTCAACTGGACGAGACGTACTATCTCACCTATTTCTACCTTGGTGATTACTACCGATCTCGTAAGGATTGGGATAAAGCAGAATATTATTACACTCAAGCATTGAAACGGCACCCGAATGATATACGGATTCTGAGCAACTTGGCTTATGTTTTTGCCCGCAAAGGGGACATTCAAAAGGCTATAGAGTACAACCTGGAGGTTCTCAAACGAGCCCCTCAGGACCTGGCCACTTTGCGTAATCTAGCACTCTTGTACCGTGAGAGTGGCCAATACGACCTGGCGCTCCAATATGCCCAACAGGCGTTGAACATTGCGCCGGAAAAAGAAAAACCTGCCCTCCAGGCACTTATTACTGAATTGCAAGCCCTACAGCAGAAGAGGAAGTGAAGATGAGTTCATTGAACGCGCTTTCGTTTCTGCTCATCGCTTTAAGTGCGCTCCTGGTTGCGGCAGGTACAACCCCGATTGCCCGACGGCTTGCGCCTCACCTCGGCTGGGTTGACCAGCCCTCCGCACGCAAGTTACACCGAACGCCAATGCCTTTAATGGGGGGAATTGCTATTTACGCAGCATTTGCCCTGGCCTTACTGCTCTTCGGCGACCGATTCTACATTCGGCAAGTAGTGGGAATCTTCGTAGGGGCCACACTGGTCTCCTTAATGGGCTTATGGGACGACCGAAGTCGGCTTTCCCCCTGGTTCAAACTCTTCATGCAAGTGCTGGCTGCGGCGTTACTTATCGCTACCGGGGTACAAATTCACCTTTTCCAAACGGAGTGGATAGATGTCCCCCTATCGATTCTGTGGATTGTCGGGCTTACCAATGCCTTAAACCTGATGGATAACATGGATGGCCTCGCAGGAGGCATTGCAGCCATCGCGGCAGGGCACTTCACGCTTCTGGCCACCATGAGTGGACAATATTTGGTGGGAGCACTTGCTGCAGCCCTGCTTGGCGCGTGTTTGGGTTTCTTAATCTACAACTTTAACCCAGCCCGCATCTTCATGGGGGACAGTGGAAGTTTGTTTCTCGGCTTTGTGTTGGCTGCCCTGGGCATTAAACTCCGCTTTCCAGATAACGTCTACATGGTAACCTGGTTAGTGCCCCCTCTGGTGCTGGCAGTGCCCATTTTCGACACCACATTAGTGTTTATGTCCCGCCTGCGCCGGGGGTTAAACCCACTAACAACGCCGGGTAAGGATCACGTATCGCACCGTCTGACCCGAATAGGGCTCACCCAAAGGGAAGCCGTGTTAGTTCTTTACCTCGCGGCTGGTGTGAGTGGTGAGTTGGCTATTTTCGTTGCCGAAGCGGATATTCTGACAGGGTACTTGGTGGGAGGATTAGTCGTTCTCTTCAGCCTGTGGAGCCTTTGGCAATTGGAGAAAATCTGGGAATGATGGAATACATCCTGTTAGGTATCTCCTTGGGAATGGCCGCCGGATTAACACCGGGCCCTCTGCTAACATACACCATTGTCGCCACCCTGCGAGGGGGATGGAAAGCAGGTGTAAGTGTGGGCATCGCCCCATTGCTGACCGACATCCCCATTATTCTCCTTTCCCTGCTGGTCTTGCACGTGCTCCCCCAGGAAATCGTACGACTCCTCAGCGTTGCAGGCGGTCTGGTGGTTATTTATCTGGGCATTGAGACCGCCCGCTCTGCCCAACACATAGAACACCTGGAAATCTCAACGCACACCAGCGCTCGCCAAGAAATGGGGAAAGGAGTACTGGTGAACTTCCTTAACCCCAATCCGTACATATTCTGGGGAACTGTAGGAGGGCCGCTGCTCTTACAAGCATATGCCAAACATCCGGCTTTAGCGGTCGCGTTTCTGGCGATTTTCTACACACTGCTGGTAGGATCCCACGTTGGATTAGCACTTATCGTACACCACCAGCGTAGTGGACTGCGTGGGCCGTGGTATCGTCGTACCTTGTGGGCCCTGGCCATCGTTCTGGTAATAATCGGAATACGGCTTATTGTCTAGCATCCTAACAGATAAAACGAACGAGGAACAGGATATGTTGGATGTCGACACCATTCTCAAAAAAGCCATAGCCGGTGAACGTATCTCATTTGAAGAAGGCGTCTTTTTGTATCACAAGGCCCCACTGGATGTCCTAGCCGATGCAGCGCATCAAGTGCGGTCGCGCAAAACCGACCCCCGTATTGTAACCTACCTGGTAGACCGAAATATCAATTACACCAACGTGTGTATTACGAATTGCCAATTTTGTGCCTTTTACCGTCCTCCTGGACATCCAGAAGCGTACGTGCTCTCTTTTGAGGAAATTGGCCGACGCGTGGCCGAACTCGTCACCTGGGGCGGCACCCGCATTTTGATGCAGGGAGGACATCATCCCGATCTCCCGCTTGCCTGGTATGAGGACTTGCTCCGATACCTCAAGGAGCGCTTTCCGTCCATTGAAATTGACGCCTTCTCTCCCTCGGAAATAGAACACATTGCCCAATTGGAAAACATGAGCACGCGAAAAGTGTTGGAGCGACTCATCCAGGCAGGGCTAGAAGGACTTCCTGGAGGCGGGGCAGAGATTTTAGATGATGAAATACGAAGTCGCATTAGTCCTAAAAAACAGAAAACCGAAGGGTGGCTTAACGTAATGCGAGAGGCACAAGCCCTGGGTCTGGCCACCAGCGCGACCATGGTCATTGGTTTTGGTGAAACAGTCGTTCACCGCATACGCCACCTGGAACGAATACGGTCTTTACAGGATGAAAGTCGCCAAACACATGGCAACGGCTTTACTGCCTTCATTCCCTGGACCGCGCAGATCAACCAGGCCACCAGTTTAGGGCGCTCCAAAACCCACCATCGGTATGGAGCGGACTATCAGGAATATCTCCATCACCTGGCGTTTTCACGACTGTACCTGGACAACTTTGAACACATCCAGGCGTCATGGCTGACCCAGGGGGAAGAAGTAGCCCGAAAGGCTCTGCACTTTGGCGCGGACGACTTTGGCAGCACCATGTTAGAGGAAAATGTGGTCAGCGCGGCAGGGGCCTTTAGTGAGAAAAAACCCCGCATGAGCGTATATGACCTCCACCAAAACATCCTAAAGGCAGGGTTCTGGCCCGCCCAACGGGATACGCGGTACAATATTGTGCGCACCTTTGACCGTGTTATGAGCGAGGAAGAACTTGCTCCACAATCCATGCAACACCCATTAGCCACACCTGAACTTAAATAGGCTGAGGAACGAACCATGCTCTGGGCCATATTCTCGGACGTGCACGGACACAGTAAAGCGTTAAAGCGGGTCATCAAGGATGCTCAGCGTCGCGGGGCGCGGGCTTTCGTCAACCTGGGAGACTTAGGCAATGGAACAAGCCATGAACTGTTATCCCAAATACCTGCCCGTTCCGTTTTAGGAAACTGGGAAGTCTCCTCCTGGCACTTGCTCCCGCCCCCGTGGCGAGATGTGGTGCGAAGATGGCCGTTCCAACTGCGGGAAAAGGACGTCCTTTTCTGTCATGCGAGTCCTGTATGGCCAGAGGAGGTAAAGACCGTCGATGACGCCTTAACGTATGTACGGGAGCATGGTTCCTGGTTCGCGCTCTTTCCGCCCCTTGCCGAGAAAAGCGACGCGCTGTGGGAAGCCTTCGCGCACATGGGAAGCCAGAACATTCGTATCGCATTCCACGGCCACACGCACATTCAAAAAGTGTGGATCCTCACGGCTGACAACCACCTGCGAGCCTGGAAAAACCCACTCATTCCACTCCGGCAGGACGGAAGTCTTTACATCATAGGCGTGGGTAGCGTAGGGCGTCCCCTGGACGGGCCGGGAACATGTTACGCTCTGTGGGATGACCAAGCCAATGAAGTTAAACTCATCCGTCTGTAGGGGACAAACTCCCCAACACCCTGTGTGTTTCGGGCAAGTTCGCCCCAGGTGGGGAAACTGTTGGAGGACGAACCGGCCGCCATGAACGTTGCCGAAACTTGGAAACGCGTGCGACAAAAGGTTGATCTGTGGTCAGGTCGCGCGACCAAACGGACACTTCAAACTTTAGAAACCGGATCCGACCGGGAACGGGCGAACGCGCTCCGCTTGTTACACGATTTACCCTTAAGCCCCAGAGATGTGAGCGCCCTGCTGAACCTCATGGACCACGTAGACGCGTTTGTGCGCCGCGACATTGGCGACATGCTTTTAGCGCGGCGCCCAAAGGATTTGCTCGGAGCCTGCCTACGACGTGTCCAGCGCTCAGAACCCGCGGGTGGACTCGCCGAAACCATCCGAATCCTGGGCGAAATAGCCGACCCGCGCGCGGTGCCGGCCATTATCCCGCACGCGCAACACCCCAGCGTAGAAGTACGTGTCACCCTGGCCGACGCGTTAGCCCATTTCCCTGATGAGACAAAAGCGCGGGATACATTAGCCCTCCTGCTCAAAGACGAACATCCAGTTGTCCGTCGGGCCACCATCTGGGCCCTCAAACGTATTCGGGCAGAATGGTCGCAAGCCCTTCTGGATTACCACGCGGGGCAGGAAACAGAACTGTGGATAAAACGCATCATGGAACCTCCGGCAACTGATAACGCTTTAAACTCGGTAAATTCACAAGGAGTGAGCCATGCCCATTGACGTTGTAAACGGTCACGTTGTGTTAACCTTAGGTGACATGCGCGTAACAGTTGTCAGTGACGGCACTGTCTATTGGGATGGGGGAGGACTTTTTGGGCTCACCCCCAAAGTGCTCTGGCAACGAGTGATTCAACCCGATGAGTTAAACCGAGTTCCAATGCGCTTGCGCTCCGTTCTCATTGAGAACGGGGATAAACGTATCCTGGTGGATACCGGCATCGGGGATAAAATGAGCGAAAAATCGCGCAAACACATAGCGCTAGAAGGCCGTGACCGATTAATCAATGATCTGGCTTCCTTAGGAATAACCGTTAATGATATCGACCTCGTTATCCTCACACACCTGCACAACGACCACTGCGGGGGCAACACTCGCATTGACAGCGAAGGCCATGTCGTACCCACATTCCCCAACGCGGAATATTGGATTCAAGCCCGAGAAATGGCCGATGCAATGTTCCCCAACGAACGAACGCGCGGCACCTACTTCCGCGAAAACTTCATCCCCTTGGAAGAACGCGGTCAATTACGAATTATCGACGGAGACACAGATGTGACTCCTGGAATTTGGACCACTATTACAGCCGGACACACCCCCGCCCATCAATGTGTCGTAATGCAGGGCGGTGGGGAGTTCGCCATCTTCCTTGCTGACGCGGTGTCTTGGGGCGTGTTCTTCGAACGCATGGCCTGGGTTCCAGCCTATGATTTAGCCCCGATGGTAAGTATCCACACGAAAAAACGCCTGGCCCGTTGGGCGATCCAACACGATGCTTGGCTCATCTTCCAACACGATGCCCGGTTTGCTGTTGGAAAACTGCGCGAGGAAAATGGGAAACTGCGCGTGGAGCCGTTTGCCTAAGCCGGCTTTTGTCGGTTCCACAGATATCCCGCTATAATAGAGTGCTTCAACCATCCCGACCATCTTTCAGGAGAGGAGACGCTCATGCGTAAGGAATTTCTCTTGTGGACGGCTAAAACAACCTTATTATTAGCCGCTATCACCTTGGGCGTTCTCCTACCAACCCATCCCGCCCTCGCGGACCTGGTGCAACGGCCACTGCATCCACCACCACCGCCGCCCCCTTCGCAACCACCCACGGCGACACCCACACCGGCTCCCACGCCGACACCCACGCCTGCGCCGCCCACACCAACTCCTACGCCCGTCCCCCCCACGCCGACACCTACGCCGACGCCCATTCCTCCCAC
>Ga0256914_1003099_pt1 | contig 13340 bp, 12 predicted proteins | sample HulkmetaG_FD_191571 | JGI IMG/M metagenome (GOLD analysis project Ga0256914, IMG submission 191571) | Hydrothermal chimney microbial communities from Main Endeavour vent field at the Juan de Fuca Ridge, Pacific Ocean - Hulk | ecosystem: Environmental > Aquatic > Marine > Hydrothermal vents ... | reverse complement strand
GACCACCGCCAGCGTTGGAAAGAATAGGCTGGGCTTTCCGCCCGGGCTGACGACCACCTGCTCCGGTGAGATATCGACGCCCCGCCGGGCGGAGGCATCCGCGGCGATCGCACGCCGGAAGTCGGGCATGCCTTCCGGGGGGGTGTAGCGGGTCTTGCCGTTGGCGATGGCCCGCACCCCGGCGAGGCGGATATTATCGAAGGTGTCGAAATCCGGCTGCCCGATCTCCAGGTGGATGATGTCACGGCCGGCCGCTTCCAGCGACAGCGCTTTGGCCAGAACGGCGTAAGCCCCCTCGGCCTGCAGGGATTCGGTTCGGTCTGCAAATACCATCATCGCTCTCCAGGTCCGACATTTTCCGTCGGGTTTCGTTCGGTGCGTGTTTGATTGCCGGCGCCGCTATGGGGAGGCAATGGCGCGGCGCTGGTTTTTCAGGCTGGAGCGCCAGTCCGGCGAATCGCCCAGGTACAGCTGCGCCAGCCGGTTGAACTCCAGCGCCCGGGCGGTGTTGCCCTTGCGGCGCCAGGCCTCGGCCAGATAGTAGTAGTTGACGCCGTCGGAAGGGGCCAGGTTGACGGCCCGCTCCAGGATGCGGATGGCCTCCTCCAGCCGTCCGTCGGCGATGAGTCCCACGGCTTGGCGCCGGAGGTTAAGCGATGCCGTGGCCCCCGGAGAAGGGCCCGACGCGCCCCGGGCGGCGTTGTCCATGAGCGGCGGCTTGGCCGTCGCCGGCGCCTGTGCCGTTTCGGGCGGCGGCCAGGCGAGCTGTCCCTCGACGTAGGACTGGGTGCAGGCGCCCAGGAGCGTCACGGCCGCCAGCAGCAGGACCGTCCTGATTCGCGTCATTTCATTTCCGGTGTGATGAAGCCGCTGCCGCGGCGTTTGTTCCCCGGCCCCCCGGCCGGCGGGGGCCCTCCATGCAGGGTACAGTACTGCGTGGGGACGCGATTTTCAAGAAAGACTTCTTCCATGGGACGCGGGCAGCGCCCGGGAACGGCCAGCTGGCCGCTCTGGCTGCAGATGACGCGCGTCACCACGCCGGGCGGGCGGCGAAAACCGTTTCCCGGCATCTGGTGGCCGATGGCCCGTGCGATGTCGGCCCAGATGGGCATGGCCGCCTGGGCACCGGTGGCACCGATGGAGCCACCGTCGTCCCGGCCCACCCAGACCAGGATCAGGATGTCCGGTGTGTACCCCACGAACCAGGCGTCGCGGTAGCCGTTGGTGGTTCCGGTCTTGGCGGCCACCGGAAAATCGAAGCCGACGGACCGCAGTCCCCGCGCCGTACCCTCGGCCACCACGCTGCCCAGCATGGACGTCATCAGGTATGCCTTGGCTGCGGAAATGACGGTTTCGACGGTCATGTAACGCTGTTTGAGCACCTTGCCCCGCTCATCCACGATTTCCTTGACCGAAAGTGGAAAAGCCAGTCGTCCGTCGGCCGCGAAGGCGCTGTAGGCGCGGGCTAGTTCCAGCGGAATGACCTCGAAAGCGCCCAGCGCCAGGGACGGGTAGGGCTTCAGGGGTGTGCTGAAGCCGAATTTTCGGACGGTCTCGACGACGTGTTCGAGGCCCGTCTTGACGGCCATGTCCACCGTGGCCAAGTTGGCCGAGCGGGCCAAGGCCTCCCGCATGCGCAGCCGAGGCGGACCGTGGGCGTGGAAATTTCGCGGCCGCCAGGTTTTTCCCTCCACCGTGTAGGCGGTCGGCGTATTGGCAAACACCGACGCCGGTGTGAAGCGGTCCAGGGCCGCGGCATATACGAAGGGTTTGAAGGTGCTGCCGGGCTGGCGCAGGGCGCGCGTGGCGCGGTTAAACTGGCTGCGTCGGTAGTCCCGCCCGCCCACCATGGCCAGCACCGAGCCGGTTCGCGGTTGCATGACGATCACGGCGCCCTGGAGCCCCTTGCCCTTGAGGCGGGGGTGCCGCTGTTCCAGTCGGGCCAGGCCCCGCGAAAGCGCCTCTTCGGCCGCCGCCTGCACCTGGGTGTCGAGGGTGGTGTAGATGGAGAGACCCAGGCTGGAGAGCGCTTCGGGAGAGTAGAGGTCCGCCAGCTGACCGGCCAGGTAGTCCATGAAATAGGGGGCCTTGCGGTGGTAACGTTTGCTTCCGGCGGTGTGCATCGGCCGGGAGGCGGCGCGGCGCGCCCGGTCCGGACTCAGCCAGCCCTTGCGGACCATTGCCCGAAGCACCACGTTGCGCCGCCGGCGGGCGCGGTCGGGGTGCAGATAGGGCGAGTAAATGTTGGGCGCCCGGATCATGCCGGCTAGGGTGGCGGATTCGTCCAGGGACAGTTTGGCCGCCGGTTTGCCGAAATAATAGCGTGCAGCTTCGCCGACGCCGTTGACCGATACCGACCCGTTCCGGCCGAAATAGATCTCGTTGAGGTAGATTTCCAGGATCTCGTTTTTATCATAGAGCCGCTCCATGGTCAGGGCGATGAGCATTTCCCTGAATTTTCGTCCCAGCGTCCGTTCGGGGGTCAGGAAATAATTCTTGGCCAACTGCTGGGTGATGGTGGATCCGCCCTGGCGCACGGCCCCGTGACGCAGGTTGGCCAGCAGGGCCCGCGCCAGTCCCCGGGGATCGACCCCGTGGTGGGTGTAGAAGCGGCTGTCCTCGATGGCCAGCACCGCCTTGACGAGGTGGTCGGGCAATTGGTCAATGGACACCAGCAGGCGCTGTTCCCGCCGGGGGCCGAAGAACAGCATGACCCGCTCGGGCTCCAGTTCCAGCAGTGGCAGCGCGCGGCCGGCGGCATCGGTGATGGAAACGACCCGGTTGCCCCGCAGGTGCAGGTCCGCCCGCATGGCGGCCCGGTGTTCGGCGGGCGTCTTCAGTTCCCGCAGGAACAGGCGCCACTGCCCCCCGACCTGCTGGAATTCGCCGCTGCGGCGCGGCCGGTGATCGACACGGCGGTATCCCAACCCGCTCAGCTTGTCGCGCAGCAGGCGACGGTTGATGCGCTGGCCGGGGTAGAGCAGCGTGGTGTCGCTGTAAACCTGGGAGGGGATGCGCCAGCGCCGGCCGTCGAAGCGTGCCTTGATGTGTATCGCCAGGTAGCCGCAATACAGGGCCGTGGCCAGTACGGCCGCCAGCAACAGTGCCGCCGACCCCAGCATCCACCTGCGGCCCCGGGACGCGGCCCTGGGTTTTGCCTTCATGGATCGCAAACCACCCATGTTGCGGGTTGACTTCCCCGGCGGGGGGAACCATAATGATCGAAAGGTTCGTGTAAAGAAACCTTTGTGAACCGGAACCCGGGTCCTGTCAACACGAAATTTCCGGGGCCGCGCACCGAATCAAAGGAAGCGTCGAATTTGAAACACAAATCCAAGACGGCCAAGGTGGGCCGCAACGACCCTTGCCCCTGCGGCAGCGGCCGCAAATACAAGAAGTGCTGTTACGGAAAGGACCACGGCGGGCAGGAGAGCCTGAAGGCGGTCTATGCCCGCAAATACGGCATCCGGCTGAAAAACGCCGAAGACGTGGCGGCCATCCGCCGCGCCGGCCGGCTGGCCATCGAAACCCTGGACCTGGTGGAGGCCCGCCTGCGGCCGGGCATGACCACCGACGAGATCAACACCCTGGTGCACGAGTTCACCCTGTCGCGGGGGGCCACTCCGGCGCCGCTCAACTACCGCGGGTTTCCCAAGAGCGTTTGCGTATCGGTCAACGAGGTCATCTGCCACGGCATTCCCGGGGAGCGCGTGCTCCAGGCCGGCGACATCGTCAACGTGGACGTGACCCCCATCCTGAACGGCTATTACGCCGATGCCAACAAGACTTTTTTCATCGGCGAGCCGGGTCCCGAGGCGCGCAAGATCGTGGCCGTGGCGCGCCAGTGTCTGAAGTCCGGCATGCAGATGGTCCGGCCGGGCAACACCACGGGCGACATCGGCTGGGCCATCCAAAGCTACGCCGAGGGGCAGGGGTGCAGCGTGGTGCGCGAGTTCGTGGGTCACGGCGTGGGGTTCGACTTCCACGAGCCGCCCCAGATTTTTCACTACGGCCGGCGCGGTGAGGGCGTGGTGCTGGTGCCGGGCATGGTCTTTACCATCGAACCGATGATCAACCTGGGCCGCCGGCACCTGACCGTGCTCGACGACAACTGGACGGCGGTGACCCGCGACGGATCCCTGTCGGCCCAGTTCGAGCAGACGGTGCTGGTCACCGAGGACGGCATGCAGAGCCTGACCCCTTTCGACTGAAGGCTGTTTTTACGAGAGGGCGGCGGGTTTTTGCGCCGGCGGGCCCGGTCCGCGATGGCCGTCGGGAACCGAACCGGAGGTGAACCATGATCGATGTCGAAATCCCGGGGTGGGGAAGGCTGCAGCTGGAACACCTGGTGCTGGACTACAACGGCACCCTGGCCGTGGACGGCTGTTGCTGTGAAGGTGTGCGCGAGCGGCTCACGGCCTTGGCGGCGCACCTGCAGGTGCACATCATCACGGCCGACACGTTTGGGCGGGTGGCGGCCGAAATGGACGGCGTGCCCTGCAAGGTGACCGTGCTGCCGGCGGAAAATCAGGATGCCGGCAAGCTGGCCTATGTCAACGAACTGGGCGCCGGTCGCACCGTCAGCATGGGCAACGGCCGCAACGACCGCTTGATGCTGGAGGCCTCGGCCCTGGGCGTGGCCCTGATCCTGGCTGAAGGCGCCTGCATGCGCACCCTTCTGGCGGCCGACGTGGTCTGCACTTCGGCCGCCGATGCCCTCGACCTTCTCAGCCACCCCCTGCGGCTGACGGCTACCCTGCGCAGCTGACCCCCCGTCCGGACGGCCTTCATCCCCCGATGGCCGACATTTGCCCCTTGACGTTCTGCCGGGAGGCCAGGCGGTGGGCCGAGGGCTTGTGGCGCACGGCCTCGAAGAAGATGTCGGCGATGTCGTCATCGCTGCAGCCGGCACGCAGGGGCGTTTTCAGGTCCACCTGCCGATCCGAGAGCAGGCAGGATCGCAACTGGCCGCTGGCCGTCAGGCGCAGCCGGTTGCACTGGTGGCAGAAGTGTCGGCTGATGGCGCTGATGAACCCGATTTCCCCCTTGGCGCTCTCCAGCCGGAAACGTTCGGCCGGGCCGTCGCTGGCGCCGCGATGGACCGGCGCCAGGCTCCCCAGGGTTTCCACCTGTCGCCGGATTTCGGGCGTCAGCATGGTCTTTCCCTTTTCCCGCCGGGCGGCCATCCCCATGGGCATGTACTCGATGAAACGGATGTGGAAAGGGTATTTCAGCGAGAGCGCGGCCATGTCGGTCAGCTCGTCGTCGTTAACGCCCCGCAGGGCCACCACGTTGATCTTGATGGGCGACATGCCGGCGGCGTGGGCCTCTTCGATGCCCTGCCAGACCCGCTCGAAACAGTCCCGGCCCGTGATGCGGTGGTAGCGCCGGGGGTCGAGGGTGTCCAGGCTCACGTTGATGCGCCGGATGCCGGCCGCGCGGATGCGTTCGACATTGTCGCGCAGCATCACGCCGTTGGTGGTCAGCGAAAGGTCCCGGATCCCTTCGAGCTGCGCCAGCCGCTGGAGGAAATCGAAAACCCCGCGCCGCACCAGGGGTTCGCCGCCGGTGATGCGCACTTTGGAAATGCCCAGTCTGAGGCCCACGCCGACGACCCGCAGGATCTCCTCGTAGGTCAGGATCTCGGCGTGCGGCAGGATGGGGATCAGCCCTCCCGGGCGGCAGTAGACGCACTCCAGGTTGCACCGGTCGGTGATGGAGACGCGCAGGTAGTTGAGGTTGCGGTGGTATTTGTCGATCAGTCGGGCAGTCATGCGGTATGCTCCACAATGGCGTCGCACAGGCCGTCGATGGTGTATTGCCGGGCCCGGATGTGTACCGTGAATCCCAGTTCCTCCGCCGTGCGGGTGGTGATAGGACCGATGCTGGCGACGGTGACGCCCCGCATCAGGTCCCCGAAGCCCTCGTCGGGCAGCAGGCGCCGGAAATTTTTCACCGTTGACGAACTGGTGAAGGTCACCAGGTCGACGCGCCCTTTTTCCAGGGCCTGCAGCAGGTTCCCCCGGTCGCCGTCGGCCAGCCGGGTGTCGTAGGCCGCGATTTCGTGGACCTCGGCGCCCATGCGCGCAAGTTCCCGCGGCAGGATGGGCCGCGCCTGCCGGGCCCGCGGCAGCAGGATGCGGCGGCCGGCCAGCTCCCGGTCGGCGAAGGCCTCCACCACGGCCTCGGCGCGGTAGTTTTGCGGCACCACGTCGGCGCCGATGCCGTATTCGCGCAGCCGCCGGGCGGTGGCCGGCCCGATGACGGCGGTGCGCAGGCCGCCCAGGGCGCGGGCGTCCCGGCCGGCGGCGAAAAGCCGTTCGAAGAAAAAAGAGACGCCGTTGACGCTGGTGAACACGATCCAGTCGTAGCGCTCCAGCTGCGTGACGGCACGGTCCAGCGGTCCCCAGTCGTCGGGCGGCACGATCTCGATGGTGGGCACCTCCAGGCACTCGGCGCCCAGCTGCGCCAGGCGCGCCACCAGGTCACTGGCCTGCTGCCGGGCGCGGGTGACCACCACGCGCCGGCCCCACAGGGGGCGGTTTTCGAACCACTTCAGTTCGTTTCGCAGGGCGACCACGTCTCCCACCACGATCACGGCAGGCGCCTTCAGCCCCGCCTCGGCCACGCGCTGCACGATGTTCTCCAGGCTGCCGGTGACCGTCACCTGGCGGGCCGTCGTGCCCCAGCGCACCAGCGCCGCCGGGGTCTGCGGTGCCAGGCCGTTTTCCATCAGGCGGGCCGTGATGTGGGGCAGGTTGCGGACTCCCATCAGGAAGACCAGCGTGCCCCTGCCCGCGGCCAGGGCCCGCCAGTCGATGCGTGAATCCGGTTTGGTGGGGTCTTCGTGCCCCGTGACGAAGGTCAGCGACGATACCATTTTCCGGTGCGTCAGGGGGATGCCGGCGTAGGCCGGGGCCGCGATGGCCGAGGTCACCCCGGGCACGATTTCGAAAGGGATTCCGGCTGCCGCCAGCACCTGCGCTTCTTCTCCGCCGCGGCCGAAGATGAAAGGGTCGCCGCCCTTGAGCCGCGTGACCACGTTTCCCGCGCGAGCCTTTTTCACGATCAGGGCGTTGATGCCCTCCTGGCTGAGGGTGTGGTCGCCCCCCTTCTTGCCCACGTAGATCTTCTCGGCCTTTTCGGCGGCATGCGCCAGCAGCGCCGGCGCGGCCAGGTAGTCATAGATGAGCACGTCGGCGCGGCGGATGCAGTCCCGCCCTTTGAGGGTCAGCAGCCCGGGGTCGCCGGGACCGGCGCCCACCAGGAACACTTTGCCGCTATGGGATTCAGTGGTCATGGGTCATCAGACTTTCGAGAATGGTGTCGGCGCCCCTGGCCAGCAGTCGTTCGGCCAGCGCCAGTCCGATTTGCCGGCTGTTCCCGGGCGGCCCCGCCAGCTGATCTTGGATCACCGTGCGCCCGTCCAGGGTGGCCACCAGTCCGGCCAGCGTGAAACGCTTGCCGTCGAGCCTGCCATGGGCGGCCACGGGCACCTGGCAGCCGCCCTGCAGCCGGTTCAGGAAGGCGCGTTCGCCGCTTACCACCACGTGCGTTGCGGCGTCGTCCAGGGGCGCCACCAGGGAAACCGCCGGGTCCGCGGACCGTGTTTCGATACACAGGGCGCCCTGGCCTACGGCCGGCAGCATGACCGTTTCGTCCAGCACTTCGGTGATGCGTGCCGCCAGTCCCAGGCGCCGGACACCGGCGGCGGCCAGCACGATGGCGTCCATCTGGCCGGCGTCGAGTTTCTTCAGGCGCGTGTCCAGGTTGCCGCGCAGCGGGACGATCCGCAGGTCCGGCCGACGCGCCAGCAATTGGGCCGAACGCCGCAGGCTGCTGGTGCCGACGCGGGCACCTTCGGGCAGTTCGTCCAGCCGCAGGCCGGTGCCGGAGATGAGCACGTCGTGGGGCGACTCGCGGCGCGGGACGGCGGTGATCTGCAATCCCTCGGGGATTTCGGCCGGCATGTCCTTCATGCTGTGCACGGCCAGGTCGATTTCGCCGGACAAAAGAGCCTGCTCGATTTCCTTGACGAAGAGCCCCTTGCCGCCCACCTTGGCCAGGGGGACGTCCAGGATCTTGTCGCCGCGGGTCTTGATGATCCGCAGGTCCACCGTGATCTGCGGGTGGACCTCCAGCAGCAGCGACCGGACCCAGCGGGCCTGCCACAGGGCCAGCTTGCTGCCCCGCGTGCCGATGGTGAGTGACGGCGGCATCAGTGGCCGCAGCCCGCACAACTGGTGGCCGAACAGCCGCTGCAGGAAGAACTGCCGGCCGAACTGCCGACGGTTTCACCGCCGGCGCCCTTGGATACGAAGCCGCAGGCGGACATCAGGCGGCAGACATCGGTCGCACCGCACTGCGGGCATTCGCCGGGTTCTTCTCCCCCCAGCACTAGGTACTCGAAGTTGTGGCTGCAGTGGCTGCAGTGGTATTCGTAAATGGGCATCGTTTCTCTCCCTTCCAAGCGGGTGCCGTTTCCGTTGACGGCGGTGTCGGCCCCTCGCGGGTCGATTCTCCTCGATAGCAGGCGCCCGTGCCCGCCCCGCAACTTAAGCTAACCACCGCCGCCGTCTTATCAAGGCCGTCAGGAGGCCTGGGCCTCCCGGGAGGCCAGCTGTTCGCGTACCTTTTCCAGATCCTCGCCCACGTCGTGGCCCAGTTCGGCGGCGCGCTGAAGGGCGTCGGCGGCCTGTTCCAGCTGGCCTTCGCGCAGGTGCAGACGGGCCAGGCGGTAGTGGTAGAGCCCGTTGTGCGGCGCGATGTCCACGCTCTGGCGACAGAAGATGATGGCGATTTCCAGGTTCTCGCCCTGCTCGGCGTAGAGGTGCCCCAGGCTGGAGAGGGCCTCGGCGTCGTTGGGGTTGCGCTTGACGGCCTTGATGTAGTTGTCGATGGCCTCGCGGGTGCGGCCGGTCTCTTCCAGGCACTTTCCGCGGAAGCGCAGCGCCGGCGCGTATTCGGGGTTGAGCGCCAGGGCCTTGTCGAAGAAATCCAGCGCCCGGTCAAATTCGCCGAGTTCAAAACAGGCCCGGCCGGCCTGGAAGGGGATCTCGAATATGCCGTCGTCCAGCTCCAGCGCCTTGACGAAAGCCTCCAGGGCCGGCCGGTGCGCTCCCTGCAGGGCGTGCACCAGACCCAGGTTGTAAGTGGCCATGACCTCGCCGGGGTCCACCGCCAGGGCGGCCTCGAAGGATCTCTGGGCCTCTTCGTATTCCCCGCGCACGGCGTGACACACCCCCAGGCTGTTGTGGACGTTGACGTTATCCGGGTCCAGCTCGAGGGCCCGCCGGAATTCGGTCATGGCCGCGTCGATGTCGTTGTGCTGGTAATAGTGGTCGCCGCTGATGTTCAGGCTCACACTGTCGAAGAGCACCCGGCTGCCCGGTCCGAAGAAGGATGCGTGCACCAGGGCCTTGCGCGCGTTGTCCATGATGTCTTCGCGCTGAAAGCCGGCGCAGGGGAAGACCGCCATGCCGATGGAGACCGTCTCGCTGGTTTCTTCGGCCAGCAGCTGCTGCAGCTTTTCGGCGCTGCGGCGGCACACCTCATCGTCCACGTCGGGCAGGAAACAGCCCAGCAGGCCGGGTTCCAGTTCCCCCCACACGCCCCGCAGGGGCTGGCAGACGGTTTCGATGGCTTTCAGGGTGCTGCCGGTGGCCGCGGCGCAGCGTTCGTCCGCGTCGTCGCCGGCTTCGCGGATGGCGTCAATCTGGACCGCCAGGGCCGCAAAACGCGCCTCGTGGGCGATGCCGGCCAGCGCCTCCTGCACGAACGACTCGCGGGTCAGCAGGTTGGGAAAAGCCAGCAGCAGTTCGGTGGAGGCCTCGGTGCCGCGCAGGCTGGGCACGTCGCAGGTCTTTTCCTCCGGCGGGCGCGACTCGGTGCGGTTGTAGAGAAACTCCTGCGAAGAACTGCGGTGTGCCGGAAAATCCGGTGGCGGCGGGGTCGGGCGGTCAGTCATGAAGTTTCCTCTTGCAGCAGTCGCCGGACTGCGGCGGTTATGAGATCGAGTTCGTCGTCCTGCACGGTCCGCAGGTCCATCAGAAAGCGGTCGTCTTCGAGGCGGCCGATGACGGGCGGCCGTCCGCCGCGCAGGCGCTTTTCGACGCGGGCGGCCGAGAGGTCCGCGACGCGCAGGGCCACGCAGCGGCTGGGCAGATCCAGCAGGGGCAGGGACCCGCCGCCGGCGCGCGAGGGCCGGTCGAGCAGGTCGACCTGCAGGCGGGGACTGTCCAGGGCCTGCAGTTTTTCCGCCAGGGCGCGGGCCGCCAGGTCGATGTCTTCCCGGGAGCGGGTCAGCATGCGCAGGGTGGGGATGCGTTCCACCGCCGCACGTGGGTCGCGGTAAAGGGCCAGGGTGCTCTCCAGGGACGCCAGGGTCAGCTTGTCGATGCGCAGCGCGCGGGTCAGCGGGTTCTGTTTGATGCGGTCCACCAGTTCACGGCGGCCCACGATGATGCCTGCCTGGGGGCCGCCCAGCAGTTTGTCGCCGCTGAAGGTCACCAGGTCCACGCCGGCCTGCACCGAGGCCTGCACGGTGGGTTCGGCGGCCAGCCCGTAACGGGAAAAATCGATGAAGGTGCCGCTGCCCAGGTCCTGCATGACCGGCAGCCCCGTTTCACGGCCCAGAGCCACCATATCCTCAAGGGGGACTTCGGCGGTGAAGCCCACCACGGCGTAGTTGCTGGCGTGCACCTTGAGCAGCAGGGCGGTGTTTTCGCCGACGGCGCCGTGGTAGTCCCGCAAGTGGGTGCGGTTGGTGGTGCCCACCTCCCGCAGGATGGCCCCGCTCTTGGTCATCACGTCCGGGATGCGGAAGGCGCCGCCGATTTCCACCAGTTCCCCCCGCGAGACGATCACCTCCCGCCCGCGGGCCACGGTCTCCAGGCACAGCAGCACGGCCCCGGCGTTATTATTGACCACCATGGCGGCCTCGGCCCCGCTGATTTCGCAGATCAGGTCTTCCACGGCGCTGTAGCGCGAGCCGCGGCTGCCGCGCGCCAGGTCGAACTCCAGGTTGGAGTAGTGCCCCCCGATGAGGGCCGCGTTTTCCAGGGCCTGCGGCGCCAGCAGCGAGCGGCCCAGATTGGTGTGCACCACCACGCCGGTGGCGTTGATGCAGCGCACCAGGCGGGGGGCCAGGTGCGCCGTCACCGTCCGCCGCAGGGTGTCGAGCACCGCCTGCGGGGCGAGGTCGGACCGGTCGATGCCCGACGGGCCGGTCCCCAGGATGGAGCGGCGCAGCGCCTCGATCACCCGCCGCGCGCAGCGGGTCAGCGTCTCCCGGGGGGCCTGGGCGAGCGCCGTGTCGTCGGCCGCCATCTCCAGCAGGCGATCGACGCCGGGCAGATCGCGCAGCAGGCGCTGTTGCTGTTCGGTGATCTTCATGGTCGCTGATTCCTGACTTTTCGGTTCTCGACAAATCTTCGAAACCATGATTATATCATCTTTTCAGGCGGTATTCCAATGCTTTTCGATATCCTGCCGTGTTAATGTGAATGCGCTGCAAGCGTGGGGGAGGAGAGCTGCAAGATGACCGACGACGAGAGGCGCGGCGCGGAAGACTACATCATTTTCGCCCTGGATGTCCCCGGCCCGCAGGCGGCCGAGCCGTACCTGGAATTGCTGCGGGGGCGGGTGGGCATGTTCAAGGTGGGCCTGGAGTTGTTCGTGCGCGCCGGGCCGGCGATCGTCGCCCACGTGCGTGGCCATGGGGGCGCCCCGGTCTTCCTGGACCTGAAGCTGCACGACATCCCCGAGACGGTGCGCCGCGCCACGGCGGGCATGGCGGAACTGGGGGTGGCCTTTGCCACCGTGCACTGCAGCGGCGGACGGCGCATGCTGGAGGCCGCCGTGGCCGGCGCGGCGGGGCGGGTGGGAATCCTGGGTGTCACGGTGCTCACCAGTCGGCCGATCGGCGGACCCGGCGGGAGCGCGCCGTCCGCAGCGCACGTGACCGCCGCGGTGGTGCGCCGGGCACGAATGGCCATGGAGGCCGGCTGCGCCGGGGTGATCTGCTCGGGACTAGAGGCCACCGCCGTCCGAGAGGCCGTCGGCGGCGGTTTCAAGATCGTCATCCCCGGTATCCGGCCGGCGGAATCGGCCGGCCGCGACGACCAGCGGCGCATCGTCACCCCGGCCGCCGCCGTGGGGGCCGGGGCCGACTACTTGGTGGTCGGGCGCCCCATTCGCGATGCCGCCGACCCCGCGGCGGCCGCACGTGCCATCGCCCGCCAGATCCGGCAGGCCCTGGGTCAGGCGCCGAAGCCGGCGTAGCGGTACAGCGCCAGTCCCAAGATCAGCGCGGCCAGGATCAGCGCCAGTACCAGCTGGTCGGGGGTGAAGCGTTTCATCGAAAAAAAGGACGGGGTACCGGTGGCGGCAAAACCGGAAAGCGGATCCCCGACAGCCGTCGTCGAATCCCTTTCAATGATGGTTTTCCTTTTCAGTGTCCAGCCCGAAAGCGGTGTGCAATACGCGGACGGCCAGTTCGGCGTATTTTTCGTCCACCACGCAGGAAATGCGGATCTCCGAGGTGGTGATCATATGGATGTTGATGTTCTCGCGGGCGAGAGTGTTGAACATGGTGGCGGCCACGCCGGAGTGGTTCTTCATGCCCATGCCGATGACCGATATCTTGGCGATGTCGCGGTCCCCGTACACCTGCTCGGCCCCGATCTCGGCGGCGATCCTCTCCTCGATCTTCAGCGCCCGGGCGTAGTCCGACTTGGGTACCGTGAAGGTCAGGTCCGTGTATCCCTCCTCACGGGTGTTCTGGATGATCATGTCCACCACGATTCCGGTTTCGGCGATGGGAGAGAAGATCTTGGCGGCGATACCCGGCTGGTCCGGCACTTTCTTCAGGGTGATGCGGGCTTCGTTCTTGTCGTGGGTGACGGCGGAGACCACCAGGCTCTCCATGCCGGCCTCGTCGTTGTTGACAACCATGGTTCCCTCCTCCTCGGAAAACGATGAACGTACGTGCACCGGGACGTTGTATTTCTTGGCGAAGGCCACCGAGCGGATTTGCAGCACCTTGGCCCCCAGGCTGGCCATGTTGAGCATTTCGTCGTAGGTGATGCGCGACAGCTTGCGCGCGCGGCTGCAGACGTTGGGGTCGGCGGTGTAGATGCCGTCCACGTCGGTGTAGATTTCGCACATGTCGGCGTCCAGGGCGGCGGCGATGGCCACGGCCGAGGTGTCCGACCCGCCGCGGCCCAGGGTGGTGATGTTGCCCTGCAGGTCACAGCCCTGGAAGCCGGCCACGACCACGATGTTTTTCTTCTCCAGCAGGTTCAGGATGGGCTGGGTGCCCACCTCCAGGATGCGGGCGT
>Ga0256914_1003098_pt1 | contig 13344 bp, 15 predicted proteins | sample HulkmetaG_FD_191571 | JGI IMG/M metagenome (GOLD analysis project Ga0256914, IMG submission 191571) | Hydrothermal chimney microbial communities from Main Endeavour vent field at the Juan de Fuca Ridge, Pacific Ocean - Hulk | ecosystem: Environmental > Aquatic > Marine > Hydrothermal vents ... | reverse complement strand
AGTGAAGCGTATAGTTATTTGAAAATTGCTGATGATTTTTCAGAGTTTTTTCCTGTTATAAAATATCTGCTTGGCAAAGCTTTTTACAAAAAAAACCAACTTGATAAAGCCTTATCTTATTTTAATGAATTTTTAATATTGCATAAAAATAAAATTTATTTTAATCCTGTTCCTCTTAAATTAGAAGATTCAGCATTGTATTTCATAGCAAAAATTAATATAAAAATGAATAACTTGGAAACAGCTAAAAATATTTTAAAATATTTATTAAAAAAGTATCCTGAAAATAAAAGTTATTTAAGAGAATTAAAAAATGCCACAAAATAAATTAATTGAGAATTTGAAAAATATTTTACCTGAAAATGCAATTTTAGTTGACAATGATATTCTTGAGAAATATTCTGAAGATAAGTCCACAATATATAAAAATAAGCCTTCAGTTGTTATTAGACCTGATAATATAGAGGAAATAAGAAAAGTTCTTAAATTTGCTGCTACTCATAAAATTCCTGTAATTTGCTGGGGACAGGGAACATCAGTTACAGGTAGCTGCCTTGCATTTTCAGATAGATCTATTATTTTAAGTTTAGAGAAATTCAACAAAATTTTAGAAATAGATACCAAAAATTTAATTGCTGTTGTTGAGCCTGGTGTTATTGTTGCTGACCTTAAAGCAGAAGCTGAAAAGCATAACCTTTTCTATCCTCCAGACCCTGCAAGTTTTGAAAGTTCAACAATAGGCGGTAATGTTGCAACTGGAGCAGGTGGCTCATCTGCTGTAAAATTTGGTGTTACAAAAGATTATATTACTGGTCTTGAGGTTCTTTTGTCAACTGGTGAAATTTTAAACCTTGGTGGAAAGATTGTAAAAAAATCATCAGGTTATAATCTTATTGATCTTTTTGTATCATCTGAAGGTACCCTTGGTATAATAACCAAAATTTTTCTTAAATTATTACCAAAACCAGAAAATATTAGCACATTATATGTAACTTTTTCAAATATGTTACCATTGTTAAACGGTGTAAATAAAATACTTTACAGCTCAATACTTCCTATATCCCTTGAATATATAGATGACACTGCACTTTACTATTTAAATGAAAAATTTAACCTTCCAGACAAGGAAGTTGCAAAGGCAAGTTTGATAATAGAAATTGAATACAACACCACTGAGCAAAAAGATTCTCTTATTATGAAATTATATAACATTCTCTCAAATATAGAGGGCTTTTTAAATTTTTATCCTCTTGATAATCCAGCAAAAGCAAGGGAGATATGGCAGGCAAGGAGGTCTATTGGCGAAATTTTTAGAGAAAATTTTAAATATATTGGCAAAGCAGACATTGTTGTTCCAAGGGGCAATATTTTGGAGACAATTAACAGAATAAAACTTCTTGCTAAAGAGTACAATATTTTGGTAAGTTGCTTTGGACATGCAGGTGATGGAAATATTCATGTAAATTTTTTAATTAAAAATGAAAATTTTAATAAAAACATTTTACAAAATTTGTATAAAATAGTAAAAGAAATGAAAGGGCTGCCATCTGGTGAGCATGGTATTGGAGTTTTAAAGAAAGATATTTTAAAAAGGTTTTTAGATAAAAAAGAGATTGAATTAATGAAAAAGATTAAACAAATCTTTGATCCTTACAATATACTTAATCCAGGCAAAATTTTTGATATGGAGGAATAGATGCAAATTGACTCTATTTATTTGAAAAAATTTATAGAAAATGATCTTCTATCATTAGGATTTGATAAAGATTCACTTGAAGTTGGCATTGAAGCATTTATAGAATCATTAAATGACTCTTTCCCTAATCTCGTAAAAGCAATAGAAGAAAAAGATTATGAAAATATAAAGTTTTTTGCTCACTCATTAAAAGGGACTTTTGGTAATTTTGAAAATAATACTTTTATTCAAATATCAGAATTATTAAAGAAAATAGAGTCTCTTGCAAAAGAAAGTAAAAATTTTGAATTAATTATAGATTATTTTAAGCAGATCAAATCATTATCTAAAGATTGGCTAATAATATAAAATAATCAGGAGGCAACTATTATGATTCCAAAAGAAAAAATCAACAAATATTATGAAGATTACATTGAAGAAATATCATCCTATCTTGAAAAAGATGAGAGCAAATCCTTTCATCTTGGAGCGAAAATAAAAAAAATAAGAGAAGAGAAAAATCTTACTCTTGAAGACATTGCACAAAAAATAGGTTTTGATTTAAATGTATTAAAAGATATAGAAGAAGAGAAAATTCATCCTCCACTTGCAACAATTATCAAAATATCCAAAGCATTGGACACCATGGTTTCAAATCTTATATCAGATGAAGCTGACAAAAAGTATAGTGTTGTTAGAGCCAGAGAGCACCCAGCAATACCTCGTGAAGCAAGCAAATTTTACAAATATATGCCTCTTGCACATGAAGTCGCTAACAGGCATATGGAAACTTTTATTGTAAAATTATACCCCACTAATGAAAAAGAATTTACAGTTCATGATGGTGAAGAATTTATATATGTTCTTGATGGAGAGGTAAAAATTACAATAGAAAATGAAGATATTATTCTAAATATTGGAGATACAATCTATTATCATTCAACAGTGCCTCATTTTATTACAACAAATAGTGATAAGCCTGCACTGATTTTAGCTGTAATTTACAATGGAAACTAAATTTTTTGGAGTATAAAATGAAATTCACCGAGTATTTTATCCCCACACTTAAGGAAGATCCTTCAGAAGCTGAAGTTATCAGTCACAAGTTGATGATTAGAGCAGGAATGATTAGAAAGGTGGCTGCTGGTATCTATAATTACCTGCCTCTTGGACTTAAGATGATAAAAAAAATTGAAAATATTGTTAGAGAAGAGATGAATAGAGCTGGAGCTATTGAAATTCTTATGCCAGCTGTTGTTCCAGCTGAGTTGTGGCAGGAGAGTAATAGATGGGATTTTTATGGCAAAGAATTGCTGAGGTTTAAAGATAGACACAACAGGGATTTTTGCATTGGCCCCACTCATGAAGAGGTAGTTACTGATTTAGTGAGAAGAGAGATTAAATCATACAAACAGCTTCCAATTAATCTCTATCAGATTCAAACAAAGTTTAGAGATGAAATTAGGCCAAGGTTTGGACTTATGAGGGGCAGAGAGTTTATAATGAAAGATGCTTACAGCTTTGATGCCACAGAGGAGGAAGCTGAAATTAGTTATAAAAAAATGTATGAAGCTTATAGTAAAATTTTTGAAAGATGCGGCCTTGAATTTAGAATTGTTGAAGCTGATACAGGTGCAATTGGTGGAAGTTTTTCTCATGAATTTATGGTGCTTGCAAGAAATGGGGAAGATGAAATAGTTAGCTGTAGTTTATGCAATTATGGAGCTAACACAGAAAAAGCACCTGTTTTAAAAGTTCATTATGAAGATAATGAAAGTAAAGAAACTTTAAAAACAAAAGAGTTAGTTCATACACCTGATATAAAGTCAATAGAAGATGTAGCGAATTTTTTTAATATCTCAAAAAATAAAATAGTAAAAACCATTCTTCTTACAAATGGTGAAGATGTTGTTGCAGCATTGGTGAGAGGTGATTTTGAAATAAACATAATTAAGATAAAGAATATTTTAAAATGGGATACCATCTATTTTGCAACTGAAAGCAGTGTTAGAGAAGTGACCGGTGCACCTGTTGGATTTGCAGGACCTATTGGACTGAAATGTAGAATTATAGCAGACTACTCTGTAAAGGGATTGAAAAACTTTGTTACAGGTGCAAATAAAAAAGATTATCATTTAAAAAATGTAAACTTTCAAGATATAGATTCAAAAGTGGATTTTTTTGATATCAGAAACGCAGTTGAAGGTGATCTGTGCCCAAAATGCAAAAAAGGTAAATTAAATATTTTCAGAGGTATTGAAGTGGGACATATTTTTAAACTTGGCACAAAATATTCAGAAGCAATGCATGCATATTTTCTTGACAAAGATGGGAAACAGAAACCTTGCATTATGGGTTGTTATGGAATTGGCATTGGTAGAACAGCAGCTGCTGCAATTGAACAAAATTATGATGAAAATGGAATGATACTTCCTGAGCCAATCTCTCCATTTACTTTTTACATTTTGCCAGTGGATTACAAAAATCAGGAGATAAAAGAAACAGCAGATAAATTATACGAAAAATTATCATTAAAGGGGTATGATATACTTCTTGATGACAGAGAAGAAAGACCTGGTATTAAATTTAAAGATGCTGATTTACTTGGTTTTCCATACAGAATCACTATAGGTAAAAAAACATTGAAACAGGGTAAAGTTGAATTTAGATATAGGAAAAGTGGAAAAACAGAGTTACTCACCATAGAGGAGGTATTGGAGAAATTTTAATAAAAGAGATATATGGTATTAATCCTGTAATAGAAGCATTAAATTCAGAATCATTAACTGTTGAAAAAGTTTTGATTCAAAAAGATAAAACCAATAAAAGAATTAAAGATATTTTATCTATTGCAAAAAATAGAAAGATAAAGGTTAATTTTTTAGAAAAAAGCTTTTTTCAAAAAAAATTTAAAGATAAAACACATCAGGGTATTGTGGCTATTATTTCTAAATTTTCTTACTACAATCTGAACGATTTTTTTCAATCAAAATTTATTTTAATTCTGGATTCTATAACTGACCAGCACAACTTTGGAAGTATTGTTAGAAGTGCAGATTTTTTTGGTGTTGAGGCAATTGTTATATCAAAAGATAGAAGTGTAAGTGTTAATGACACAACTGTTAAAACTTCTTCTGGTTCAATTTTCAATATTCCCATTGTTAAAGAAACCAATTTAACCACTACTATTGAAAAGTTAAAAAAAAATGGTTTTTTTATTGTAGCAACTTCACCTAATGCAGCAGAGTCTATTGACAATCTCCCAAAATTAGAAAAAAAGGTTTTAATTATTGGAAATGAAGAAAAAGGAATAAGAAAAAAGATATTAGAACATTCAGATTTTAATGTTGCTTTAAAAAATTTAGGTAAAACAACATCTTTAAATGCTGCTGTTTCAGCAGCTATTTTTATTTATGAACTAACAAAAGAGAGGGTAAAATAAGGCCAAAAGCATTCAATAAAGCAAGAGATGTATTAGTTAAGGAACTTAAAAATAAGGGGATTCATAACTCTCTTATATTAGAAGCATTTTCCAATATCCCCAGACATATGTTTGTCCCGGATGTGTTGAGATTTGATTCATACAAAAATGTTGCTCTGCCAATAGGCAAAAATCAAACAATCTCTCAACCTTTCACAGTTGCATTTATGACTCAGGCTCTTGACCTTAATAAATCTGACATTGTTTTAGAAATAGGCACTGGCAGTGGCTTTCAAACAGCTATTCTTGCATACATAGTTAGAGAAGTATACACAGTTGAAGTGTTTTCAGAATTTACAGAGAAAGCAATATCAATTCATAAAAAATTAAATCTTAAAAATATTAAATATAAAACTGGAAATGGCCTGAATGGTTGGGATGATTATATAAAATTTAACAAAATAATTGTTACAGCAGCAATCAAAAAAGAACCTGTTAAACTTTTTTCACAACTTGAAGAAAATGGAATTATTGTATATCCTTTTGTAAATGGCGAGCAGCAAGTTCTATATAAGTGCTTTAAATTAAACGGTAAAATCATCAAACAAACATTACAGGAGTGTAACTTTGTTATTGCATCATAATTTAAAATTAATAGGTGTTATTGGTGCTGGCAATTGTAATAAAAAGACTTATGATATTGCATATGAAGTTGGAGAATTAATTGGAAGAAGTGGAAAGATTGTTGTCTGTGGAGGACTTTATGGTGTTATGGAAGCATGTTGTAAAGGGGCAAAAAATGCAGGTGGTACTACAATAGGAATCCTGCCAGGATACAACATTGAGCAGTGCAACAAATACGTTGACATTCCAATAGCTACAGGTATGGGACATAGCAGAAATATTATCATAGCTTCAACTTCACAGTTACTGATTGCTGTTGGTGGAGAATATGGAACTTTATCTGAAATAGCCATATCACTAAAGCTTGGAAAAAAAGTTTTATCTTTAAATAGCTGGAATATTAAGGGAATAGAAAAGATAGAGCAAATAGAAGATATAAAAAAATTTTTCTGGTAATATTATTGCGAGCTTATATTAGATATGCAAAATTTTCCTAAACTTTTTTTTTTCAAATCCGATTATATTCCTGTCATGAAAAAATTAGCTTTTTTCCTTATTATTCTTATGTTTTCAGCAAATATTTTTGCAAAAGAAATAGTTCTTGCAAAAATTTCAAAAAAGAGTTATACTGCTGAAGAATTAGAGCAAATTATCCAGAGATACAAATATTCCCTTTTTAAAAATAAAAAAAGAAGAGCTGTTAAAGAATCAAAACATTTTATCTTGCCTATTAATGGCAAAATAAGCAATGATGGGTACCGAAAAGGTATTTATATATCATCAAAGTATAGAAAAACAAAAGTTAAAGCTGCAAAAAGTGGCAAAGTTATATATGCTGGTTTTTTAAAATATTTTGGTAAAATAGTAATTATTAAACATAAAAATGGTTACAAAACAGTTTATGCTTATTTAAAAAAATTATACATTAAAAAAGGCGATTATATTTACCAGGGTGAGTATATAGGTGAAAAGTATAGAACCAAGCCAATATATTTTGAAGTAAGAAAAAAAATTTATCCAATTAATATTTTAAAATATTATTCAAAACTATTTCATGGTAGAAAAATTAATAGAATCAATTGATGATGCAAAACAGGGAATTCTTACCAAATACCTCAAGGATATTAATAAAGAACCAATCTTAACACCAGAAGAAGAAAAAGAGCTTGTTTCAAAGATAGCTCAAGGGGATCAAAAAGCACGTGAAAAACTTCTGAAAACTCATTTAAAATTTGTAGTTTCAATTGCCAAAAAATTTACAGGTTATGGAATCCCTCTTACTGATTTAATATCAGAAGGTAACATAGGCCTTATAAAAGCTATTGAGAAATTTGACCCAGAAAAAGGTGTAAGATTCAGCACTTATGCTTCATGGTGGATAAAACAATCAATTAAAAGAGCAATATTAAACAATTCCAAAATAATAAGAATGCCAATACATGCTATTGACCTTCTTCGTAGTTTTGTTAAAAATCTTAATAATGGCACCAACAATGTTGAAGAAAGGAAAAATGCAGCAAAAGAGGTTGGTGTTGAGATAAACAAATTAGAAGATTTAATGCTTGTATCACAAGATGTGCTCTCATACAATCAAACTATTAATGATGACAATTCTTATACTTTTGAAGATATTGCAATTGCTCATGATGAAACACCATACGACAGTTATGAAAAAAAAGAAATTTTAGAATCAATTTTGAACTGGTTAAGCTACCTTGATGAAAAGGAGAGAACAGTTATTATTCTTAGATTTGGTTTAATTAATGAACAGCCAATGACATTAGATGAAGTTGGAAAAATATTAAATCTTACAAAAGAGAGAATTAGACAGATAGAGGAGAAAGCAATTAACAAATTAAGATTTTATTTAAGGAGATCTTTAAATAAATAAAAGGAGCTAACATGAATGACCTGATTAGTAAAATTAGAGATGTGGTAGATTTTCCAAAAAAGGGAATTACATTTAAAGATATTACCACTTTACTTGCTGATCCTGAAGCTTTTCAAAAATCTGTGGATATGTTATCTTACAGATACTTAAATAAAAAAATAGATAAAATCGTTGGTATTGAAGCAAGAGGATTTATAATTGGAGCAGCACTTGCTTATAAACTCTGTAAAGGAGTAGTGCTTGTTAGAAAAAAAGGCAAATTACCATATAAAACTATTCAGGTGACATATGAGCTTGAATATGGTACTGACACTTTAGAACTACACATAGATGCAATAAATAAAGATGATAATGTATTAATTGTTGATGATGTACTTGCTACTGGAGGAACAGTTAAAGCAACTGCTGAGCTTATAGAAAAATTGGATGGAAATGTGTTTGAATGTTGCTTTCTATGTGAACTTGAATTTTTGAAAGGGAGAGAGAAATTATCAGGATATGATGTTTTCTCATTAATTAAATTTTAACTATGAAAGTAAAAGAAATTATAAAAATAATTAAAGATGAGAATATCAATCATTTCAAGGAGCTACTTGACCATGCCCCAGCAGGTGTGGTTAAAGCAGATAGAGAAGGTGTAATTCAATATGTTAACAATGCCATGGAGAAATTAACAGGCTTCAAAAAAGAGTACGTTTTAGGGAAAAAGCATGTAGAATTATTTTATGAAGGTGGCATTGAAAAAGCTCGTGAAATTATGAGAATAATGAGATCCATTGATTTCGGTGGAATAGGCTCAATTATAGATTACAAGATTAATCTTTTTACAAGATATAAAGAAAAAGTTCCTGTTGCTCTTTATGGTAGGATTTTATACGATTTCAATGATGAAGAAGTTGGCTCAATAGGTTTCCTATTTGATATTAGAGAGAGATTAAAAATGGAGGAAGAACTTAGAAAATCAAAAGAGCAGTATCAGGATCTTATTGAAAAAGCTGGCGAAGGAATATATATCAGACAGGATCATAAGTTTGTGTATTTTAATAAAAAATTTAAAGAAATGCTCGGTTACACAGATGATGATGAAATTAGAGAGCTACCAATATTTCAGGTTATTGATGAAAAAGCATTTGAGCATTGCTCTAAAATTTATGAACAAATTTTAAAAGGTAAAAAAGTAACCCTTCCGTACGAATCTATATTCAGAAGGAAAGATGGCACAAGCATAAATGTTGAAATCACAATTAATCCCATTGAGTATAACAATAAGCCTGCTGTTCAGGGATTTGTAAGAGATATAACTGATAAGAAAAAATTAGAACAGAAACTTATTGAAATGAATAAGAAACTTCTTGAGCTTTCAATTAGAGATGAATTAACTGGCCTTTTCAACTACAGATATTTTATAGATAAACTTCATGAGAAATATATTGAAAGCCAGAGATACAATATCCCTCTGTCACTACTTGTTATAGATATTGATGATTTTAAAAAAATCAATGATACTTATGGACATCTTGCTGGAGATTTTATTTTAAAAGAAATTAGCATTATTTTGAAAAGTAATGTTAGAGAGATAGATACAGTTGCACGGTATGGTGGTGAGGAATTTGTTATTTTGTTACCATACATCACTATTGAAAACGCTGCTAAAATAGCCAAAAGAATATGCAATGAAATTTCAAACCATCACTTTATTTATGATTCAAAAATTATTCATGTTACTGTTAGTATTGGCATAAGCTCTTTTGATAAAGAAGTAGTGAATAATGAACATGACCTTATTAAATTAGCAGATGATGCAATGTATCAGGTAAAGAACTCTGGTAAAAATAATATTAGGTGTTGTGCACTGGCAAATGCTCACTGAAATTTTTAAAACTGCGTGTGACAAATATATATTAAATCTTGGAAATTTCCTTGTAGTTACATTACTTCTCTATATTTTCTACATTATCCTTTTAAAATTATCACTTGTTGGTGGAGAGTTAGTTAGACCATTTTTTCTTGCTGGAATGCTTTACATTGTGTTGTTCTTTAAAGAAAAAGCAGAAATTAATTTCTTTTTTTATGCTTTTAAAAATAAAAATCTTGCAATTAAAATTTTACTTTACACAATTATCAGGTGGTTTTTAATTACACTTGGTACATTATTTTTTATAATTCCAGGTATATACATTGCCATTGCAACTATTTTTGTTCTGCCATACATTGTAATGGAGCCAGAAATTGAGGTTTTTGATGCTTTTAAAAAAAGCTTCAAAATGTTTAATAGCAACTTTTTGCTTGTTATGGCAATTGTTGGGATATTAATATTTATCAATATTATAACAGCTTTCCCATATGGGCTTTTCTCTATATTTACAGTTCCATTTTCAATATGTATAATAGGTGTTACATTTGAAAAACTTTATTATGGAGTTGAATATGTTAAATAATATGGAATTTTCCGCTCTATATACAGATCTTTATGAGCTTACAATGAGTCAAGCATACTTTTTTTCAAATAAAAAAAATGATGAAGTATGTTTTGATTATTTTTTTAGAAAAAATCCTTTTAAAGGTGGATATACTATTTTTGCTGGATTAAGTGATTTTTTATCATTGCTTAAAAATTTTATTTTTACTGAAAATAATCTAAAATATCTTTCTACCATTGGATTTCATAAAGATTTTATTGAGTACCTTAAAAAATTTAAATTTAAAGGCAAAATTTACGCATTTAAAGAGGGAGAAGTTATATTTCCAGAGGAACCTGTAATTAGAATTGAGGGTAATATTATAGAATGCCAGCTTATTGAAACTTTGCTTTTAAATATAATCAATTTTGAATCTTTAATTGCTACTAAAACTTGTAGAATTGTTTATGCAGCAAATGGTAAACCTGTTGTTGATTTTGGATTAAGAAGAGCCCAGGGATTTGGAGGTTTACAGGCATCAAAAGCATCAATTATAGGAGGCGCAGTAGGTACTTCAAACACTCTTGCTGGTTTTTTGTATAATATTCCTGTAAAAGGAACTCATGCTCATTCCTGGGTGCAAAGTTTTGACAGTGAAATTGAGGCGTTTAGAAAGTTTGTTGAAAATTGGCCAGAAAATGCTATTCTATTAATTGACACTTACGATACATTAAATAGTGGTTTGCCAAATGCCATTAAAGTTGCAAAGGAAATGGAGAAGCATGGTAAAAAACTTTTAGGAGTGAGACTTGATAGTGGTGACTTTGCATATTTATCAAAAAAAGTTAGAAATATTCTAAATGAAAATGGGCTAAACTATGTTAAAATAGTTGTTTCAAATCAACTTGATGAATATACAATCCAAAGTTTAAATAATCAAAATGCTCCTGTTGATTTGTTTGGGGTTGGAACCAAACTTATTACAGCTTTTGACCAACCTGCACTTGATGGAGTTTTCAAATTGTCAGCTATAAATAAAATTCCTAAAATAAAAATTTCTGATAATATTGAAAAAGTCAATATTCCAGGAATAAAAAAGGTTAAAAGATATTTTGATAACAACAATAATTTTCTCATAGATGGAATTTCACTTATAGATGAGGAGAAGATTAAAATTTTGAGGCACTCTTTTATTCCTTATAAAAAAACTCATATTGCTAAATATAAATCAGAAGAATTAATGAGTTTGGTTTTTACAAATGGTGAAGTATTAAACAATCACATATCTGTTTCTGAAATTGCAAAGTATAGAGAAGAGAGATTTAACAGATTACCAGATGAGCATAAAAGATTTGTAAATCCTCATATTTATAGAGTGGGATTAAGTAAAAAATTATGGGATTTAAAAGATAAGTTAATAAAACAGCATAAAAAATAGAGGTGCAAATATGGACAGGGCATTAATAATTGTTGATGTTCAAAATGATTTTTGTCCCAATGGTGCTCTTCCTGTTGAGGAAGGGGATAAAATTATTCCAGTTATCAATAAATTAATGGGAAAATTTAATAAAATTTATGCATCAAAAGATTGGCATCCTGAGAAAAGCCTGCATTTTGAGAAATGGCCAGTTCACTGCATACAAAACAGTTATGGAGCAGAATTTCACAAGGACTTAAATACTACCAAAATTGATGAAGTTTTTTTAAAAGGCACTTCCAACAGTGACGATGGTTACAGTATGTTTGAAGCAACTAATATTAATTTTGAAGAATTTTTGAAAAAAAATTCAGTAAAAAAACTATTTATTACTGGACTTGCTCTTGATTTTTGTGTAAAAGCAACAGCTCTTGATGCTCACAAAAAAGGCTTTGAAACTTATATAATTTTAGATGCAACAGAAGCTGTTAACAAAGAAAAGAAATCTGAGATAATTGATGAATTGAAAAAAGAAGGAATAAAGTTGGTTGTAAGTTCTGATTTGTTGGTTGTTAGTTAATGGTAAAAATGTGTGAGTAATTGGAGTCTGGATAACAGTTATATTTATTAATTGGTTAACGTAGAACTTTGAACCTTAAACTTTGAAGCAACTTAGGGGGTATTATTATGGAAAATGTTTTAAGTGGCATGCGTCCCACAGGTAAATTACATCTTGGTCACCTTCACGGTGTACTTAAAAACTGGGTTAAACTTCAGAATGATTACAATTGCTTTTATTTTGCAGCAGATTGGCATGCACTTACAAGTGAACTAAAAAATACAGCAGAGATAAAAGAAAATATATATAGCATGATAGCAGACTGGCTAAGTGTAGGTATTTCTCCTGAAAAATCTGTTATTTTTGTTCAGTCTCATATTAAAGAGCATGCAGAGCTGCACCTATTACTATCTATGATAACACCATTAGGATGGCTTGAAAGAAATCCTACTTATAAAGAGTTAAAAAAAGAATTAAAGGGTAAAGATATAAATTCGTATGGATTTTTAGGTTATCCTGTTTTACAAACAGTTGATATTATAATGTACAAAGCTAAATACGTTCCTATAGGCATTGATCAATTGCCACATCTTGAACTTTCAAGAGAAATTGTCAGAAGATTTCATTATCTTTCCAATTCTGAAATATTTGTTGAACCTGAACCAATTTTTACAGAAGTATCTAAATTATCCGGTACTGATGGCAGAAAAATGAGTAAAAGTTATGGCAATGCTATTTATATTTCAGATGAAGGTAAAGCTCTTGAGAAAAAGATTTTAAATCTTGTTACTGATACAAATAGAGTTAGAAGGAAAGATCCTGGCTCCCCCTCAAAATGTATGGCTTATGAATTCCATAAGCTATACTGCACAGAAGATGAGCTAAAAATGATTAATGAAGAGTGCCCAAAAGCTAAAATTGGTTGTTTTGATTGTAAAAAAATTCTATTAAATGGAATTGTAGAAAAATTAACACCAATTCAGGAAAAGAGGAAAGAAATTTTAAAAGAAAAAAACTATATTGCTGATATTATTTTAGAAGGTGACAAAAAAGCAAGAGAAAAAGCTAAAGCTACAATGGAAGAAGTCAGAAAAATAATGCATCTTGATTATTAATATGGAGCATTTTAAGGTATTCAAAAGAGATATAAACACTTTTGCAAGATTAGGCAGATTAAAAACCTCTCATGGAGAAATTAAAACTCCTGTTTTTATGCCTGTAGGCACTCTTGCTTCAGTTAAATCACTTTCTCCTGATGATTTAATTGACATTAATGCTGAGATAATACTTGGGAATACATATCACTTATATTTAAGACCGGGACATAGATTAATAAAGCAACTTGGTGGGCTCCATAA
>Ga0256914_1003097_pt1 | contig 13348 bp, 9 predicted proteins | sample HulkmetaG_FD_191571 | JGI IMG/M metagenome (GOLD analysis project Ga0256914, IMG submission 191571) | Hydrothermal chimney microbial communities from Main Endeavour vent field at the Juan de Fuca Ridge, Pacific Ocean - Hulk | ecosystem: Environmental > Aquatic > Marine > Hydrothermal vents ... | reverse complement strand
GTCGATATCAATTTCTGGGTCATTTACATATTTTGAAAATAAAAATAAAAATTATCCAGATATTATTGCGATTACACTTCCTTTTGAAAAAGCAGAAATTAAAAATACTGCAGATTTTTTAAGTGATAAAAAAATAAATAATTATTCGGGAAATATTCCAAAAAATATTCAGCACGATTTAAATCGTATAGATTTTAATTTTTCTGAAATAGAAAGGGGAATATTAACAGCAAAAGTTGATACAGATTCTGTAGAAATGTTGAGTGAAATGATTCAAAATGAACAATTAACTTTAAATGATTTATATGAAGATATTTCTCCTATTTTTGGAGAAGCAGTAAAAAATAATGAAATAAATTGGAAATGGGACGGATACGCAATGGAATATACTTTTTTTGTAGCAGAAGGAGACGAATTATTTTGGAAAGCATATTTTTCTGATTCAACCGAAACAATGTTTTTTTATGAAATTTTTACAGATGTAGATTTTGTTGAGAAAAAAATAGATGAGAGTAATTTCCATAGTACTGCAAAAGAAAATGTAGATTTTAACAGCTTAGATAAACAAGAGAAATTTAATTATTTAGCACAAAAAACAACAAATCTTTATAGTAATAAAATTACAGAATTTTTTGAAACTAAAAATAGTGAAAATTTAAAAGAAAATAATATAGAATTAAATATATCTTCACCGGTAATGGGTGCAAATATTAATACGAACATAAATGTAAAACACGATTATAATACTGATAAAAAATCATTTACTGTAAATCTTGATGGAAAAGGATTTGGTGAATATATTGAAGGAGAAATAAATATTACAAAAATAAAAAATGATATTTTTGCAATTCTAAATAACTATGAATATAAGGGAAATGTATTATCACAAAAAGTTGGAATTAATGGATTTGGAGAAGTTGATGTAAATAATAGTTTGTCTCAAATTCTAAACCAATGGGTGCAGTTAAATAATCCTGAAGCGTCTGAAATAATTGCACTGTTATTGAATGATAAAATTCAAGCAGATGTATTTAATATTGCAAAAGATGTAGCAATTCTTGCAAAAGATTTACTGGTTACAACGGATATTTTTATTGTTGAAAAATATTTAGGAATAGATAATGATACAGGTTTTGAAGAATTTTATGTAAAATTTAATGAGAAATACACGCCATATTTAGAAATAATATTTTCAGAAAGCGAATTTGAAGATATAAAAAATATTGTTATAGACAATAATTTTGTAATGTCGTTTGATAAAAATAAGGCTGAATATTTTGAAATTGAGTTAGCAGATTTTGTAACACTGTATAAAAACCCTAAGCTAAAAATTTCATATACTCAATCGGGGTTTGATTTGTATTCTCGAAATTTTAATTATGATGATAACGATGTGTATCATTTTCATTTAGATGTAAATAAACTTTTTGTAAAATATTTGGAAAAAAATATAGTAAATTTTAACTTTGAAAAAACTAAAAATATTTGGTCAGGAGAAATTACATCAGATTTACCAGAGTTTGAAAGTGCAAAAATTTTTATAGAAAATTTTAGATTTGATAAAAATTTATTTTCTGGAAGTGTAAAATTTGTTCAAGATGAAACTGAATTAGTTGAATTGAAAATTAAATATGAAACTTCATATCCAGAAAATTTAGAAATTATTGACCCATCAGAAAATCCAAAAAATAATATTAAATCTGTTGAAAAGCTTGTTGAAGATTTTACAAAAGAACCAGAAGCAATTATTTTAAATACAGAAGAAAATAAAAACACAAAAAATTACACAGGTTCACTCTATAAAGGAAATTATATTTGGGGAGGTGCTATGAATTTGGCATGGACTGATTTGAGTGAAAATATTATAAAAGAAGAAATTGATTTAGTGTTAGATTCTTCGGAAACAGAAGCAAAAAATTTACTTGAAAAATTAAATAATCCTGTAATGATAAAATCAGATTTATTAGAAAAAAATTATTATATAAAAAGTGGATACGGACAAAAAACAGTAGACCAAATAAATAAAGAAACAAAAGAAAAATTTCCAACAAAAAGTTTTGCAGATTTAGATCTAAAGCTTTCTGCTTTAGATATTATTTCATATGCGTATTTTCTGAAAGAAATTGAATATAAAATTCCATTTAATATTAGTAAGTACGGTTTTTATTTCAAAAATTCTAAAAATAATTATGAAAAAGGAATGAAATCTTTTTATGCGAAAACAGAAGAACAAAAAGAAAATATTCAAATTTTACAGTATGAAAACGATAAAAAATTCATTGTTTCTATTCAGCTAAAAGATAGAACGGATAATTTAATTCTTGCGAAAGGATACGATATGAAAAATCCAGAAGAAGTGGTTGGAGAAATGCAAAAAATTTATAAAAATTTAGAGAGTAATAAAAATTCAAAAATTGAAACGTTACAAGATGAAGACTCTTTTCAAATGCCATTTTTGCATGTAGACATGACTCGTGAATATAAAGAGTTTATAAATAAATATTTAAAAAATTTAAAATTTACAGATTATGCTATTGCAAAAATGTTTGAAAATATAAAATTTGATATAAATGAAAAAGGCGCAAGAGTAGAAAACGAAGCAGTAATAATTACAGAATTGGTCTCTGCTCCGCCAATGGATGATTTTAAAAATCAATATATACCAAAAAATATTATTTTAGATAATGATTTTTGGGTAATAATGAAACAAGCAAATTCATTAAATCCATATTTTATTTTGGGTGTGCAAAATGATAAGCTGATGAAAGAGTTTGAAGAAAACAGTAAATAAATATTTTAAATTTTAATTAACATAAAAATAAAATGATAGCTCCAAAAGCACTTAAATCAACAACTATTAAAACAAAGCAAAAGCTTATGTATTATTTAGGAGCATTCATTTTTATGTTTGTGTATACCGTTATGTCGTATTCTATTGCGTTATTTATTATTGGAAAATTTCCAAATAATGAAAATGCAATATTTTTAGTAGGTATTATTTTGGCAATTGCAAATATCATAGGTTTATTTTTAAATGGAATTTGGCTTTATATGCAAAAAACATTAAAGTCGAAAACTTTACTTTTAATTTCTATTGCTGGGTTGTTGTTATCTGTCTTTATTTTTTTTGGAGGTTCTTTCTTTTTTAATTCTTTAAATGCACCTGCATTTGTTATTTTGGCAGTATTTATCTATGTTTGGGCTTTTGATATTTCGGATATTACAATGACAACAATTATTTTGAATAATTCTACAAAAGAAACAGAAGGTGCTGAATTTTCACAAAAAAAAATTGCAGAAAGTATTGGAATGTTGGCAGGTATTGTTGTTGGAGGTTTGTTACTGCTGTTTGGAACAGCCACAACTCAGTTTTTTTTAGGAGTATTTTTGGTTGGAATATTTATATATTTTAAGCAAAATTTTGAAAATCAAAAAGATAAAGATGTTATTTTAGAATTTTCAGATAAAAATGGAATTGATTGGAAAGAGATTTTAAAAGAGATTGGAAATCCAGAAAAAATTAAAAAAAAATTGCAAATTTCAATAGAAGAAAATCAAGAAAATAATAATAAAACAAATATAAAAGATATAAATGAAATCAAAAAAAAGACATTAGAAATCTCAAATAAAGTTTCGTCTAAAATAAAAGATGAATTAAAAGATTTATCAAAATCTGGAAGTAAATCTGCAAAAAAAATAGCAAAAACTAGTGGTAGATTTTTAAACGAAGCTCGTTTATTGTTATTAGATATTCTCGCAAAAGATAATGAAGTAAAAAGAGTGGTAGTTCCAAAACATGATTTTCATATTAAAGAAATTTTAACAGAAATTTCATCATCTTTTAGTGTATTGGGAAAAGCATTTTCTTTGAATACACGATATGCATTTTTTTGGTCGTGTGTAATGGTTATGTTTTTTAGTTTTTGGGATACTATGGCTATTACATATCAACCTCTTTTTTTAGAAAGGTTTAGAGAAAGTTTAGATTTTTGGGTAGCGTTTATTATGCCAATATTTATTTTGCCAGTATTTATTTTACAAATGCCATTCGGAAAGCTTGCTGATAAATGGGGGACTCATATAATGATGATGATTGGATTATTTATTTCGGCTATTTCATTGATGATTATGGGGTCTTTAGATGCAATATTTGGAGGAAGCATTACTGTTTTGATATTAGCTGGTGTTTTTAATTCTATTGGATATACTGCTGCATTTTCTGCATCTCAGGTTCATTTTTCTGGAGAAGTGCGATATTATTTAGAAAAAAATAAACTTAAAATTAAAAATAGTTTATTGGCGGCGAGTTTGCGTTTATCTTTAAATATTGGAAATATTTTTGGGCAACTTTTTGGAGGATTAATTTTTTCTCTGCTCGGGTTTTTGACTGGATTTTTTCTGCTTGGTTTATTTTTATTAATATTATTTATTGCAACTCTATTCTTTATTAAGCATTTAAAAATTCCAGAATTATTAAAAAAACTTAAATAAAAAAATATTTATAATATTATAACTTTACAATTTTACAAAATTATTATGTTCAAAATACAAAATATACAAAAAATCAAAAAAATTATTACTCTGATTTTTTTTACATCAGTTATAATATTTTCAGGATGTGAAAATAAAGATGAGGCTATAAATCAAATAAATACTCAAGAAATAAATAATAAAATAAATAATAATATAAATTTACAAGATATTACTTCTGAATTACAAAAAAGATCTGCTTATTTTACTCTTGAAAAAATAGAAGAAAATAAAGTTTTATTGGTGTTGAACAATCCAAAAAATCAAAAAATTCAATCTTTTTCATCTGAAATAATTTTTCCGCCACATTTGGTTCAAGTTTCAAATTTAGAAAATTTATCAGAAGAAAATTTTGCTTTATTTATGAAATCAGATTGGAAAATTGATAATAAAATGGGTCATATCAAAATAGCTTCTTCTCAAATGGGAACAGCTAAAGAGGTGCCAGAAACTATAAATTTAGCAACTTTTAAATTTGAAAATACAAAAAATAATACTTTTATTTTTGATATAAATGAAAATATTTCAAATATATTTGTTATAAATTCTAAAAATAATTCTCAATCTACTTCTGAATTAAATAGTATTGTGAATAAAAAATTATCAAAAGATTTAATTATTAGATAATTTATAAAATTTTTAGTAAAGTAATTATAGTAGTATAAAATTTTGATAAGATAAAATTAAACTATAAATAATTTTTTTTAATAATTAATATGAGTTACTCTACAGAAAAAATGTTAGAATTTACAAATCACGTATTGGGAGAAACAGAATTAAAAATAGCAAAAAGATTACATAAGGGAAAGGTTAGAGATACATATATAGTAGAAGAAAAAAGAGTTTTAGTTGCAACAGACCGACAAAGTGCATTTGATAGAATGCTTGCTGAAATACCATTTAAAGGGCAAGTTTTGAATAGGTGTGCAGCTTTTTGGTTTGAAAAAACAGCACATATTATTCCAAATCATGTAATTGCAATGCCAGATCCAAATGTATTAATTGCAAAAACGGCAAAGGTTTTTCCTATTGAATTTGTAGTTCGTGATTATTTAGCAGGAACAACAGAAACTTCTATTTTAGTAAATTATAAAAATGGAATTAGAGATTTTTGTGGTCATATTTTACCAGAAGGATTAAAAGAAAATGAACAGTTACCACACACAATTGTAACTCCAACAACAAAGCCAGAAGTTGGACATGATGAAAGTATTTCTAGAGCAGAAATTATTGAAAAAGGAATTATGACTGCAGAAGATTTTGATTATGTAGAGAAAAAAACATTAGAAATTTTTAAATTTGCACAAAAACATTGTGCAAAAACAGGTCTTATTCTTGCTGATACAAAATATGAATTTGGAAAATTGCCAGATGGAACAATTATAATTTTAGATGAAATGAATACTCCTGATAGTTCTAGATTTTGGGAAATAGAAAGCTATGAAGAATGTATTAAAAATGGATTACCTCCAAAAAGTTTTGATAAAGATGTGTTAAGACGATGGTATAGTGATAGGTGTGATCCATACGCAGATGAAGAACTTCCAACAGCTCCACAAGAACTTATTGCTAAAATGTCGAATGCGTATCAAACAGCATATGAAATGATTACAGGAGAAGAATTTATTCCTGAAACTTCTAAAAAAATTAATGAAAGAATTGATACTAACTTAGCTAAATATTTTATAAAATAATAAAAACATGAATAATAAAAATATGAATAAAACAAGGGTTGATGATTTGATAATTGAAATGATTCAACCTAAAATAATAGAAATTGAAACAAAGTTTTCAAAAGGGGAGGGCTTGACACAAGATGATATAAATACATTGATGTTAAAATCTCAATATAATCATATTAATCATTTAGACGATAAATTAAATGAAGTAACAGCAGATGTAGCAAGTTTAAAAGGTAAATTTGATTTATTAGAGATTAAAATTGAAAAAAATATAGAAAAAGCATTAAATCGAAATATGATTATTTTGGTAACAGTTATGGTAGCATTTATGACTTTATCAAAAATTATTGATAAATTTTTCTAATTTATTTCATTACACCTCCACCCAATAATAAATTATTATTGTAAAATACTGCAGATTGACCAGATGTCAAGCTTCTTACAGGATTTGTAAATGTAAGTTTTGCCTCTGATTGATCTGTATTTGTATATTCAAAAAGAGCAGGCATGCTTTCTCCTCCATGGCGAATTTTTACAAAAATTTTAGAATTATTTTCAAGTGGATACATTGTCCAGCTTAAATTAAAAATTTCAACACTTTCAGAAAATAAATCTGTATTATCTCCAATATATACAATGTTATTTTTAACATCAATTTTTATAACATATTTAGGGGTAAGCATTCCTCCTACTCGTGCGCGTTGACCTTTGGTAAAATGTAAAACTCCATTATGATTTCCTACTTTTTTTTGTGTATGAATATCAACAATATCTCCAGTAATAAATGCTTCTGGAATGTGTCGTTCTAAAAATGGTATATGCGATTTTTCTGCATAAAAACAAACACCTTGAGACTCTCTTTTTTGTGCAAAGCTTTTAAAATTATTTTTATTTGCAATTTCTCTAATTTCATCTTTTGAATATGGAGCCATTGGAAAGAGTGCATGTTTTAACTTTTCTTGAGTAAGTGTGTATAAAAAATATGTTTGGTCTTTGTGTATATCTTTTCCTGCAGAAATTTCCCATCTATTTTGTTCTGCATTAAATTCATTTTTAATATAATGTCCAGTTGCAACAGCATCGCAACCCAGCTCCTCCATTTTTTCTAAAAAATATCCAAATTTAATAGATCTATTACATTCAACGCAAGGGTTTGGGGTGATTCCATTTTTAAATCCATCTATAAAATGGTCTACAATGTCTCTTTTAAATCGTTCTCGAAAATCAAAAACATAAAATGGAATATCAAGCTGTTCTGCAACTGTTCGTGCAAGCATTAAATCTCGTAAGCTACAGCATTTATTTTCTGGTAAATTTTTTGTAGATTTTTCTGTTTTATCATCATGCCACAATTGAAAATGAACACCAATTACATTATATCCTTGTTGTTGTAATAAAAAAGCAGAAATTGTGGAATCAAGCCCACCAGATAAACCTACAAGAACTGTTTTGTTTGAATTATCTATTGTTTTTGTCATACTATTTTTTTGAAAATTTTATTATTTGAATTATTACATAAAAATTGATATTTTTATATGAAATTTAGATATCATGCTTGGTTTATGTCTTGAAAAACTTAAATCACCAAATTTTATAAAATTTAAGGATTTAATTCCCTGTATTTTATGAAATTTAGGGAGTACAATATTTATAATGAAAATTTTTATTTTTTAAAATATTATATGTATCAGAGAATTCTTCAGGAGAATATAGAAAAATGGTTTTTTTCTGGAAAAATTATTACTGTTTATGGACCTAGACAAGTAGGAAAAACTACACTTATTCAAAAAATTTTAGAAAAATATTCTGATACACATTTTATTTTATCTCTTAATGCAGATGAAGAAAGAGTGAGAAATGCATTTATTCCAAGTAGTTTTGAGGAGCTAAAAAATACTATTGGGAATCCTGATATTTTGTTTATAGATGAGGCACAAAGAATAAAAAATATAGGATTAGTTTTAAAAATAATTCATGATAATCTTCCTGATTTACAAATTATTATAACTGGATCAAGTACGCTGTCTCTTGCAAACACTATTTCTGAACCTCTTACTGGACGAAATATTGAATTTCAATTATTTCCTCTCTCTCTTCAAGAGGTGAGTAATAATGCATTTGAGGCTTCTGGAAATATTTCTCAAATGATGTTGTGGGGGAGTTATCCAGATGTTTTTCAGTCAAATATTGATCAGAAAAAAATTCTTTTGCAAAATTTAACAAATCAATATTTATATCAAGATATTCTGGAATATGGAAATATCAAAAAACCACATCTTTTAAAAAAATTATTGCAACTTTTGGCATTTCAAATTGGATCAGAAGTTTCTCTTTCTGAATTAAGTAGCACTCTTGAAATCGATAAAAAAACAGTAGAAAAATACTTGGATTTATTAGAAAAATCTTTTGTTATTTTCCCAATTACTGCTTTTAGTAGGAATTTAAGAAGAGAAATTAGCCGTTCAAAAAAATATTTTTTCTATGATTTAGGAGTAAGAAATATGCTTATAGAAAATTTTCTAGATATTGATATTCGAAATGACAAAGGAGGACTTTTTGAAAATTTATATATCTTGGAAAGATTGAAATATAAGCGATATAATAATGATTTTGGGAGTTTATATTTCTGGAGAACTCATACAAATAAAGAAATTGATCTCATTGAAGAAAAAAACGGAAAAATTTTCGCAACAGAAATAAAATTTTCCAATAAAAAAAATCCTGACTGTCCAAACGATTTTGTAAATGCATATCCAAATAGCTCTTATAAAATAGTAAATCCAGAAAATTTCTGGAATTCTTTAGTTTAGAATTTTTATAAAACTAAAAATTATTTGAATTATTACATGAAAATTGATATAATTATACGAAATATATATTTTATTTTTTATGAAATTAGAAGAATTATCAAAAGAGTTATCAGAAGAAAAAAAATTTAAAGAAGAATTTGAAAATATGTATGGAAATTCTGAGCTAGGTGATTTGTCTGCACAAGAAAAAGAGCTAGCGTTAGAATATAAAAAAAAGAATGAAGAGTTAGAAAAAGACTTATCTATAGCGAAAGCAGTACTGCAAGAAGATTTTACTCCACAACTAAAGAACTTGGGATTATCTCTTAAAGATATTGTCAGTATTTATAGATTTTTTCGTACTAACAGTATTAAAAAATCATTTGTATTAGACTGGAAATTATCTACTCTTGTTGCTGAAAATAAAAATTTAGTAAAATTAGTAAAAGAATTACAACAGATTATAATTCAAAAGAATATTGAAATATCACTTTTATATACAGAAAAAAATTATACTGATATATTACAAAGGAAATTAAAACAAGATCTTAAATTTTTAAAATATTTTTCAGAACAATTGCAAAATAAATTTGGAGAAAATATATTAACAGGATTACCTACCGAACAAATTTTAAAAGAAAATTTAGAACAAATTTCAAAAAAAAATAGATCTTCTATAAAAGTTTGTTATATGGATCTTACAAGTTTTAAAAATGTAAATACTGTTATTCATTATGAAAATGCAGATAAAGTTTTAAAAATTTATGGTAAAGCATTGCAAGATTCAATTCCAAACTTTTTAAACAAAAATAAAAAAATAATACCGTATCATCCACATGGAGATGAGTATGCACTTGTGTTTAAAAATTTAACAGAAAATGAAATAGTAGAATATACAAGAAAAGTAGAAGAAATAGCACAGAGTAAAATTTTAAAATTAACAAAAGAACTGAAAGAACAAAAAGATGAAAATGGAAAATTAGTTTTTCCAAATCTTAAAGGAATTTATACAAATCTATCTTTTGGAGTTACAAATTTTTTAGAAAAAGATACAATTGAAATATTATTGCTTCGTGCAAATAAATTATTAGATGGGGTGAAATATTTTCAAAAAGGAAATATTATTTTTGAAAATACTACTATTGATAATAATAATGATGATTATCATATACATTCAGGATTTACAAATTTAAATAAAAATGTAAAAAATAAAAATGTTGTAGAAAAAACTAAAAAAGAAGTAGAAGAATACATAAATAAAGCAGAACAAAAGCAAGAAGAAGTTCAAAAAAAAGAAGAAGATAGAATACGAAAAGAAAAACAAGAAAAACAAAAAGATACAGTACTATGGAAAAAAGATTATTCTCAATATAAAAATCTTCCACAAATTATAAAAAATAGTTTAGAAGAACATTTAATTTCTGCTAATTTTTCAGATGATTTAAAAAATTTACAAAAGCAAAATGCAAACAAAAATATTAAAGATATAATCTTTACAGTTGAAAAATATTTCGGTAGAAAATTAACAGTTATTCAAAAAAAGATAATAAAAATAGCAATAAAATTTTTACATAATTCGTTATATGAGATGATTGCAAAACGAGATTTTTTACTAAAGCATGGGTTTTCAAAAAAAGAAGTAAAAATTTTAATGCGAAGTGGATTGATGGGAATAACAGAAGAATTAAAATAATTTTATTCTCATGATTTTATTTTAAATTTTTTGTATGATGTATATATAAAAAATATTTTTAGATTTAAAAAATGAGTATATCTCTTGAAAAATTAACAGCAAACGAAACATTTCCAGAAAATTTTGTATCGCATTATTGGCAAAGTGATGCATGGAAAAAAGCAAAAGAAGACAATGGATGTAAAGCATTTTGGATAAAAAAAAATGATGCTAAAGTTTTAGTTATAGAACGAAAAGCACATTTTCTTAAATTTTGGGTAAAGCCTATGTGGGAATTACCGCGTGGACCAATTGGAAATGCAAATAATTTTGTAGAGCTGATAGAGGCTGTTTTTTTTGAAGCCAGAAAAAAAGAAAATAATGTGGGAATTGTACGAATTTATACACCGTTTGGAACAGAAAATTTTTGGAATAATAAATTATTTCAAAAATTTTTAGAAAAAAATATTAATAAAACAGCTCCAGAAATTTTTCCAACAAATACATTAATGATAAATTTAGAACAAGATGATGATGAAATTTTATCTCAAATGAAGCAAAAAGGACGATATAATATCAAGCTTGCACGAAAAAAAGGAGTAGTTATAGAAGAAGAAAAAAATGTTGAAAATTTTTGGAAATTAATGTGTGAAACCAGCAAACGAGATGGATTTCGGTCAAATAAAAAACATGTATATTCAGATTTATTAAAAAGTTTTAAAGATGATGCTGTGTTGTATACAGCAAAAGATGAAACTGGAGATGTGCTTGCGAGTGCTATTTTTACTATTGCTAAAGGAATGGCTATTTATAATTATGGAGCATCTACCAATAGAAAAAGGGGATTGATGGCTCCATATTTATTGCAATGGGCAGGAATGCAATGGGCAAAAAAGAAAGGGGCAAAAGTGTATGATTTTTTAGGGATTTCACCAGAAAACGAACCAAACCATTCATTGAATGGAGTGGCATCGTTTAAATTAAAATTTGGAGGAACTCGAGTTATTTGTGATAGTGGGTTAGATTTTACTATGTAGGGTTATAATATTCAAATAATTATCGAATTTCTCCTTGAAAAGGGATATTTTCACCTGCTTGTGCAGAACGGTCTTCAATTCTTAATAATTCGTTATATTTTGCGATCCTATCACTTCTAGACAATGAACCTGTTTTAATTTGTCCTGTTCCCAGTGCAACTGCCAAATGTGCAATAGTTGAATCTTCACTTTCTCCACTTCTATGAGACATAACACTTGTCCATCCTGCTTTGTGAGTCATGGCTACAGCATTAATTGTTTCTGTAAGCGTTCCAATTTGATTTGGTTTAATTAATACAGAATTTGATAATTTTTCATTAATTCCCATTTCAATTCGTGTAGTGTTTGTTACAAATAAATCGTCTCCTACCAATTGCATTTTTTCTCCCAATTCTTTTTGTAATTCTGCAAATCCTGAAAAATCATCTTCGTCAAATCCATCTTCTAAAGAAACAATTGGATATTTAGATTTTAAATCTGCGTAATATGCAACTAGTTCGCTAGCTGTAATTTCTTTGCTATCCACTGTGTATAATTTTGTTTCTTTATTATAAAACTCAGAAGCGGCTGCATCCATTGCAATTTCGATTTTATCAGCATGTCCTGCTTGTTTTGCAGCTTCCAAAATCATTTCAATTGCTTCTTCATTTGTTGTAAGTCGTGGAGCAAATCCTCCTTCGTCTCCTACTGCAGTTACATAATTTTTTGCAGATAATAATTTTTTTAATGTGTGAAATGTTTCTGATCCAATTTGTAAACTTTCAGAAAATGATTTTGCACCAGTTGGAAAAATCATAAATTCTTGAATTTCTAATCCTGAATCTGCATGACTTCCACCATTAATTACATTCATCATTGGAGTTGGCATTTTCATTTGTGGGTTTCCAGCTAAGTCATTTACATATTGATATAAAGCTTGTCCTTTTGAAATAGCCGCAGCTTTTGCAGTTGCCAAAGAAATTCCTAAAATAGCATTTGCTCCCAAATTTCCTTTTTGGTTTGTTCCGTCTGTCTTTATCATCAATTCATCTAATGCTTTTTGATTAAATGCATCTTGACCGATAACAACATCAGCAAGTGTAGTGTTTACATTATTTACTGCTTTTAAAACACCTTTTCCAAGATATACAGATTTATCTCCATCTCGAAGTTCTACAGCTTCATGAATTCCTGTTGATGCTCCTGATGGTACAATTACTGTTCCAAATGAGTTATCAGAAAGAGTAACTTCAACTTCTACAGTTGGGTTTCCTCGTGAGTCTAAAACCTGCCGAGCGTACACTTTTGCAATAGTTACAGTAGACATAATATTATGTAAAAAAAATTTAAAATATATAAATATATTTATGCATAGTATACTAAAAATTTAGATTAAAAATAAGAGAAAATTCATGATAGAGTATAAAAAAACTTTAACTTTGTAATATGCCAAATTCAAGACTTACAAGACAAACACTTTGTGATTATTTTAAAGATGGAGAAAAACCGAAAATTCAAAAAATTGGAATGGAAATAGAAAAAATTGGGGTAAGATTTCCTGATGGTTCTGCCGTAATGTATAAAGGGAAAAATGGGTTTTTGGCGATTTTAGGAAAAATGTATGAAGAATTGGGGTGGAAAATAACAAAGAAAAATGGA
>Ga0256914_1003096_pt1 | contig 13350 bp, 12 predicted proteins | sample HulkmetaG_FD_191571 | JGI IMG/M metagenome (GOLD analysis project Ga0256914, IMG submission 191571) | Hydrothermal chimney microbial communities from Main Endeavour vent field at the Juan de Fuca Ridge, Pacific Ocean - Hulk | ecosystem: Environmental > Aquatic > Marine > Hydrothermal vents ... | reverse complement strand
TATGCCTTTCAAGAGGAATAATATTAACCTAACCAAGATCGAGTCAAGGCCTTCCAGAAAAAAGGCATGGGATTATTATTTCTTTATTGATTTAGAAGGACATATTCAGGACAAACCTGTGGCAGGAGCTATTAATGACTTGGAGAAAAAATGCAACTTTCTCAAGGTGTTGGGATCTTATCCGGTAGAATAGCTATGCCCAGACAGGCCATATTGTCATCAGAAAGTGATTTGGATGAATTTTTACGCAGACTTAGTTCGTCTCATATTAGCACTATTTGCATTGAGGGCAGATGTCCTAATCGTGGACTGTGTTTTCCCCACAGACATATATCGGTGTTGATTTTAGGAGATGTATGCACGCGAAATTGCAGGTTTTGTTCAGTTAAAAAAGGCGCCAAAGGCGGGGATTTTTCGTGGGAAGAAGAGGCCATATGCAGCTTAGTGCGGGAAGCCGATATACGGAGTTTAGTTATAACTTCTGTTACAAGAGACGATTTGCCTGATTATGGGGCAGGGCACTTTACAAGGATTGTCAGGTCCTTAAAGGATGAGTTTCCATATCTGAAAATAGAATTATTAATTCCTGATTTTATGGCACAAACCCGGCTTTTGGATTTGATATTGGAGCTGCCTGTAGAGATCATAGGACATAATATAGAGACAGTAAAGAGGTTGTATCCTGTAATAAGGCCTAATTCAGACTTTGATAGAAGCCTGTCTGTTATATCTTATTTGTCTAAACATAGTCCAACGTCTGTCAGGATAAAGACTTCCTTTATGTTGGGGCTTGGGGAGAAACTTGAAGATGCGCGGCAGTTAATACAGACCCTTGCGCAGACAGGTGTTGAAGAGCTGTGTATCGGACAATATCTGTCCCCGGGAGAAGGACATTTTAAAGTTTCACAAATATATGATAAAATAGACTTTGAGGAATTGGCAGGTTACGCACGATCGCTCGGTGTAAAACGGGTCATGGCAGGCCCGTTTGTGCGTAGCTCTTTTTCCATTGAGGAGGGGCGCAATGGGGTTAAGGAATAAGGTGGTTATAGATATAGGTTCAAGTAGTGTGAAGGCAGCTGTTGGCAGATATTCAAGGGGGAAATTCTATATACAGGCCGCTGCAAAAAGCAATATAGAAAATTCATTGGATAAGCGTAAATCTATTATAAATGCAATGAAATCTGTGATGTGGGATATGGATATAAGAAGGGCGATTATTTCCAGCGCAATGCCTTTAGGCAAGGTCTATTGCAGGTTTGCTTCCTTTCCCAATATGGCGGATAAGGAGATATCTAGACTGGTACACTATGAGTCTTCGAGATATTTTCCGGGAGATGTGGATGATATGGAGATTTCGGCAGTTAGACTCTCGATGAAGCGCAGGAGTATAAACAGCCCTGTTTTGCTTGTAGGCGCGAGAAAGGATGAGATATTAGAGTATGAACAAGTCGTTCGGGGATCGGGTTTTAGGATGCGGTTTATGGGTGTGGATGGATTATTATTGCCGCTTTTGATACCCATATTATACCCGCTTGAAAGCGGCCCTGTTTGCATGGTAGATATAGGCAAGAAATGGATGAATGTTATAGTATGGAATAATAATTCAATAAGCTTTGTGCGCAGTGTGCCGATAGGCGGAGAGGATATAGATGCCATTATCCAAGAAAGGCTTGGCATAAGTCCTGAAGTGGCCGAAGCGGTTAAACGTGGCGAGAATGCATTTGTAGATGTCATAACATTGGCAAATAGGATTATCATGCATATAGTAGATGATATTTATATATCGTTGGATTATTACGAAACGCAGTTCGGAGAGATACCGGAAAAGGTTATCTTAACAGGCGGCAGCGCCTATTTGAAAGGGTTAAAGGATTTTTTAGAGGAAAAGATAGGAGTAAACGTAGAGCTGTTGCGGGTGAATGAGTCCAAGATATTGTTTTCAGACAGCAGTTCGCATTCACTTGTGATGAAGCATTTGCAGGAGTTCTCCTTGGTCTTGGCCTTATTAACAAAATAACAGAGCTATGGATAAAGAAAAGATAAAAACAGCAGTCAGGCTTATATTGGAGGCCATAGGAGAGGATCCTGACCGTCCGGATCTTTTGCGCACGCCGCAGCGTGTAGCAGATATGTATGAAGAGGTCTTCTCTGGCATAGGAGTGTCCCCTGAAGATGAAATCTCCATCTCAATGGATGAAAAGCATAATGAAATCGTCTTAATCCGGGATATATCCTTTTTTTCCATGTGTGAACACCATCTCCTGCCTTTTTTTGGGAAAGCGCACATAGCATATCTGCCAAAGGCAGGAAAGATTACAGGATTAAGCAAGATTATCAGGGCAGTGGACTTATTTGCCCGCAGGCCCCAAGTGCAGGAAAGGCTTACTTCGCAGATAGCAGAGGTGTTGATGAATAGATTGGATCCGTTGGGCGTGATGGTGGTGATTGAAGCTGAACATTTATGTATGTCCATGCGCGGCGTGAAACAGCCTTCAAGCAAGGTTATTACCAGCGCGGTTAGAGGTATTTTCAGAGATAACGAAAAAACGAGAAACGAATTATTGAATTTACTTAACAGGAGGTAGGTCATGGATATGTCATGGGCAATGGATATAATATGTGTATTCTTGATATTTGCCGGTATTTATCTCGGATTTAAAAGGGGTATGTTATTGGGAATTTACAATCTGATAGCAGTTCTAATCATAACGATTATTGTTGTTCATAATTACATATATCTGACCGATTTTGTCAGGGAAAAATTGCCAAGTGTTCCTCCTTTATACGGTGATTTCCTGAGTTTTTCTGCTTTTTTGATAGCGCTCGTTTTAATTGCATGGATATTTAAAGGCATATTGTCATTTTTTCTTTCGTCCGATGAGATGGGCCGGCCTGAAAAGGTTTTTGGAGCAATTCTAGGTCTTTTTTCAGGGACGCTATTAACTGCGTTATGGATGATGGCGCTGTATTTGTCCCCGTGGCAGAATGTAGAGTCCTCTATATCAAATGGCGCCGTTTCCAAGCGTTTGGTTTTTCTCCCGGGGTTTATTTATAGTGTAGCGGTTGATTATATTATTCGGCCGATAGACAAAAAATTTCCGGCAAATATGACGGTTTATTCTCCTACCAAGCAGGATCAGGACTCAAAAAAGGATAAGCCAAAAACGGATTCTGTCTCAAGCCAGCCGATAAATGAGGCGATGGAATAAAGGAATGGATTGGTTCTAATCAAAGGAGAAGGAGATGCAGGAGCAACCGGAGTTGTTTTACGAAGATGAATTGGATTTGAAGGAGGTCTTTAAGGCCTTTCAACGTCAGAGGAAGGGATTTTTTGCGATTATCTTGGCTGGCCTTTTGATAACCGCCTTTTTGGTTTTGACATCGCCAAGGAATTATTCAACAAATTCCATGCTGCTTGTGACGCCTTTAAAGGTTCAAATGGCAGTTTCAGGCAATATAATGCAGGGAGAAATGAGCAGCAAATCGCGGCTTGTTTTGCCATCGGCCATCTCATTGGAAACACATCAACAATTATTGCTTTCAGAAGAGATAATGAGCAAATTGTATTATAATTTGTCGGAGAAGGGATTGATAGACAAAGACAAGATCCTATTGAAAAACTTCTTTAAGATGTTGGATGTAGAGCAGGTGAAAGACACCGATATACTTATATTAAAGGTAAACGCCCCAACGCATGATTTGGCTATTGCCATTGCAAATGAATGGGCCAGTTTGTATTTGAAGTATAATCAGGAACTTTTGTCCGGTGAATTTAAAGGCGCTAAGAATTTTATAGCCCAGCAGTTTGAGGCCTCGCGGAGGAAATTTCTTGATTTAAAGGATGAAGCCGAGTCTTTTGATATCCGCGAAGACCTGACGCGGATTCAAAACGAATATAATGCTAAAAAAGATAAAATGGACGGTTATATAAAACAGGTAGTGAATTTGCAGATCGAGCTGACAGAGAAACGCAGTCAATTGCAGAGGATAGATGCCCTTTTGAAGGGGTTTGAAGTAGATGGCAAGTGGATAGGCCTGGCCCTGTTGGAAAATAAAGGCGATGCCGGGGCAAAGCTGAATCAGGCGAAAAAGGCATTGCTTGAGGTATCTAAAAGGTATGAGGCGGCAGTGAATGAGTTGACGTTGGCCCGGCAAAAATTCCCGAAAGCGGTTTGGGAGAAGGAAATAGAAAACGTGCGCAATAAGATAGCCCAATTATCCGTTCAGGTTGATGACTTGCAATCCAATATTATTATGCTCAGGTCTGATTTGGCAAATAACGCGCGTTTAAGCAAGTTTGCGGCGATTGGATTGTTATTGCCGGATAATATCAGTACAGTAAACCTCTGGAGAATATTGTCTCTTTTAGAGGGTTATAATTTTTTCGTATCTAGGAGGGATTCTCTGATGCAGGAGTATAATGATCTGCAGGACAGACTGCTTCTTTTGAAAGAGAAATTAAAAGAGGCTGGTTTGGCGCTTCCGGAATACGAATTACAGCTTAACGTGGCGCAGAGTTCTTATCAAAAATACAAAGACGATTATGCGGCGATGAAGGCGAAAAGAGATGAATGTAAATTGGCGATCTTGCAGTTAGGTTCCCGTATAGAGATGTTTAAACAGCTTGCCGACGATCTAAAGGAAGATGTCTTCCAATTGAACAAACAATTGGTTGAGAAAAAACGCAAAAAGACAAAATTGGATGCGGAATTGAACCTATATAATAACACGTATCAGCAGTGGGCGAAGCGTTTGGTTGAAAATAGGATAGCCAAGGCCATGCAGTTAGGGGACGTCAAGATCGTTTCCAAGGCAGTTAGTGTGGAAAGGAAACGCGCCTTTGGCAGGATAAAGGCGTTGATATCAATGATGTTTTTTGGATTTATAGCTGTTCTCTATGTGTTTATTAAAGAGATGTTAAGTGATCAAAAGGAGCAAAAGGAAGATGGAAACTAAAGAAATGATTTTGGTATTAGACTTCGGGTCTCAATATACCCAGCTTATTGCGCGCAGGATAAGGGAAGAACACGTGTATTGCGAGATTCTGCCGTATAATGCTGATATAGAAAAGATCCGCAATCTTGCAGTAAAAGGTATTATATTTTCAGGCGGCCCGGCCAGTGTTTATACGAAAGAATGCCCTATGCCTGATCCTGATGTGTTTAAATTAGGCGTGCCTATTTTGGGTATATGTTATGGCATGCAGGCAATAGTGAATTTTCTATCAGAAGGACAGGGTGTTGAGGCGGCGGCCTGCAGGGAGTACGGCAGAGCCCGTCTTTTTATCGATAATTTTAAGGACCTGTTTTTGGGCCTTCCCGATGATTTTGTGGTATGGATGAGCCATGCAGATTATGTCAGCGGGTTTCCCAAGGGTTTTGTAAACCTTGCCCATACGGAAAATTCGCCTCATGCGGCAATTGCCGATTTTGACAGGCACCTGTACGGTTTGCAATTCCATCCGGAAGTCGTTCACACGGAAAACGGCAGGCAGATATTGGCGAACTTTCTTTTTAATATATGCAGATGCCAGCCTAATTGGACGATGAAGTCATTTATAGAAGAACAGGTGGAGAAAATAAGGAAAACCGTCGCAGACAAGAGGGTTATATGCGCTTTAAGCGGAGGTGTGGATTCCTCTGTTGTAGCTGCGCTTCTGCACAAGGCGATAGGGGATAAACTCTCGTGTATTTTCATAGACAATGGATTGCTTAGAAAGGGTGAAGCTGAGAAGGTGCAGGATGTTTTTGGCAGAGGATTTAAAATGAATCTCAAGTGTGTTGATGCGAGCAATGAATTTCTATCAGACCTTGAAGGAGTAGAAGACCCCGAAGAAAAGAGAAGGCGTATAGGCCATCGTTTTATAAGGGTGTTTGAAAAAGAGGCGGGTTTGATAAAAGATGCGGAGTTCTTGGCTCAAGGGACCCTTTATCCTGATGTGATAGAGTCTGTGTCTGCATTTGGGGGGCCTACGGCAAAGATAAAAAGCCATCACAATGTTGGAGGCCTTCCAAAGGATATGAAATTTAAGCTAATAGAGCCCTTAAGGGACTTGTTTAAAGATGAGGTTCGCGCATTAGGCAGGGAATTGGGCCTGCCTGATGAGATTATCCAGCGCCAGCCCTTTCCCGGGCCGGGGCTTGCTGTTCGTGTGCTTGGCCCTGTGAGCAGGGATAAATTAGACGTGCTTAGGGAGGCCGATTGGATTGTTATAGATGAGATAAAACGCGCGGGATTTTATACGCAGTTATGGCAGTCTTTTGCCGTGCTTTTGCCTCTCAGGACGGTTGGCGTAATGGGTGATAACAGGACGTATGAACACGTTATTGCATTGAGATGTGTAAACAGTGTTGACGGTATGACGGCAGATTGGGCAAAGTTGCCTTATGAGTTGTTGGGCAAGATATCCAACAGGATTATAAATGAAGTTCAGGGGGTTAACAGGGTGGTTTACGATATCAGTTCAAAACCGCCTGCAACAATAGAATGGGAATAGTATAAACTTTATGCAAAACTTGAGGTCTTGTGTTGGTATTGTCGGTGTGGGGTTGATTGGCGGGAGCATTGGCCTGCGCCTGAAATTTTCAGGCTACGCCAAAAAGGTCATTGGTATTGGCAGAAACAGGAAAAAGCTGTTAAAGGCCAAATCCCTTGGCGCGATAGACGAGCTGTCAACGGATTATAAGGCGCTTAAAAAGTGCGATTTAGTCATATTATGTCTGCCTGTGGATGTTATACCGGCTGCGTTTAAGAAAATTGAAAAAGTAGTTGGTAAAGATACTGTTATAACAGACGTAGGGAGCGTTAAACTTCCGATTGTTAAGGCATATAAAGAGAATAACTATAATTTTATTTTTGTCCCTTCTCATCCTATTGCTGGCAGTCATGTTTCAGGAGTAGAAGGCGCGGACAAAACCTTGTTTATGGGCAGAAAGGCCGTTGTTTGTTTAGATGGATTAGCGGAAAATCATCAGGCAGTAGGTGTGGTAAAGGCCATGTATAACTTTTTGGGAATGGACGTTATATTTATGGATGCGGCTGTTCATGATGAAGTAATGGCGTATGCCTCTCACCTGCCGCATCTGATATCCTTTGCATTAAACGACGTTGCTGAAGATGCCAGATATTTAGGAGCCCAGTCATTGGCAGATATGACCCGTATAGCTAGTTCTTCAAAGAACCTATGGCAGTCCATATTTCAGGATAACAGGGCAAATTTATTAAAAAGCGCGCAGAAATTCAAAAGGCGATTTAATGATTATATAACAAAGATAAAAGAGAATGCCGATTTAGGAGGCGATAATAAAAAAGTCAAAATGCGTCGGCTTCTTAATGTAATCGCCATAGACGGCCCAGCTGGAGCAGGCAAGAGTACGATTGCTAAGGCGCTGGCGCAAAGGCTTGATTGGATGCTGCTGGATACGGGCGCAATGTATAGGGCCGCGACGCTTGCATGTATGCGCGCGGGCATAGAATTGGATAATGTGAGGGATGTGTTAAAGATAGTAAAGGCGGTCAATATAGAGTTGTCAAGGGAATTGCCGCAAAAGGTCTATTTAAATGGAGAAAACGTTTCCAAGGAAATAAGGAAAGCAGATATCACGAGAAATGTATTTTACTTGGCGCGCGAACCAAAGGTGAGGGAAATAATGGTTTCTATGCAGCGCAAAATGGTGCAAATGGGCCAATGTGTTATAGAGGGAAGAGATATAACAACAGTCGTTGTCCCTGATGGTGAGTTTAAATTCTATTTGGATGCTGATTTTAACGAAAGGTTAAAGCGCAGGCGCAGGGATTTAAAGGAAAAGGGATTGTCTGTCCCCGAGTCTCTTGAAAAGGATATGATTGAGAGAGACGCAAATGATTTATGTAGAGATATCGGGCCTTTGAGAAAGTCGTTATCAACGCAATACCTTGATACAACCTCATTGAGTATAGAGGATGTGGTAAATATCTTGTATTACAGGGTGATATCCAAAGCTCTAATTGGGGTAAATTAGTATGAGAATTTTTAAGCCCATTTACCTTATATATCACTATTTTGTTTGGTTGTTGTGGTTTTTGTTTTTTAAGATTGTGTACGGATTGAAGGTGCATGGCAGGGAGAACATTCCAAGGAATGGTTTTTTTATCGTTGCGCCGAATCATGCCAGTTATTTAGACCCGCCTTTAGTGGGTGTGGCGTTTGTTATGCCCTTGAGATATTTTGCAAGAAAGGGTCTTTTTAAGAATATATTGATGAATTTGGCCATGCGTTCTATGGGGGCGGTGCCCATAGGAAATAAATTAAAGGATCTTAAACCTTTTTTGGCGTATGTAAGCAGGTTTCAGACAACAGGCCAGCCTTTTGTCTTGTTCCCTGAAGGCGCGCGCACTTTTGACGGTTCATTAGCAGAGCCTCAGCCGGGGATAGGTATGGTGGTTGAAAAGACCAAAGGATTAGTTTTGCCCGTGTATCTAAAAGGCACTTTTGAGGCCTTGCCAAGGGGCGCAAAGTGGATTAGGCCTGCTAAAATAGAGGTATTTATTGGCGCGCCTGTCGATTTTTCTGATAAAATAGACAAAGGTTTGGATAAGAAAAATAGGTGGCAGGCCATTGCCAACGAGATAATGTCGCATATTGCGTATTTAAAAGAAAGGTCTCAGGATAACGATCAAAAGGCGTAGAGTATGGGAAAGAGGCAGGAACAGTTTATAAACTTTTTCTATAAGCGTCCGGAATTGTCATTGAGCATTAGTTTTGTTGGCGTAATTCTTATAGGCGCGCTTTTGCTTATGCTGCCGTTTTCATCAAAAGGCGGCCTTTCATTTTTGGATGCCTTGTTTACAGCTGTTTCTGCAACGTGCGTAACAGGTTTGATTGTGAGAGATACCGGTTCATTTTTTACATTGTTTGGGCAGGCAGTAATACTTATGCTTATTCAGATAGGGGCCATTGGGATAATGACGTTTGCCGCTTCACTGTCCATTACGTTGGGAAAGGGAGTTGCAAGCCGTCAGGCTGCGGCAATCAGAGACGTATTGGACCAAGAGTCTATGAGGGAAATGAAAGGGTTGTTGTCTTTTATATTGAAGATGACGTTATTTTTTGAGATAACGGGCGCGTTTATTTTATCGGTTTATTGGATGTTAAGGGGTGTTAAGTGGTGGAAGGCTATTTATTATGGTGTGTTTCACTCTATCTCTGCGTTTTGTAATGCCGGATTTTCCGTGTTTTCGGACAGTTTTATGCGTTGGCGTACGGATTGGGTAATAGTTGTTGTTATTTGTATGCTTATCTTTGTTGGAGGGCTTGGTTTTTTTGTCGTAAGGGATATAGTGAAATATTTTTCCGGAGAGGTTAAGAGGCTTTCACTGCATACAAAAATAGTCATGATTACCAGCGTGTTATTATTATTGATAGGGGTTTTTGCCCTGTTGTTGATAGAACACAGTAATATGTTTTCCAATATGCCGTTAAACGAGCAGATAAGCGTTGCTGTGTTCCATTCGGTTAATGCGCGCACGGCTGGGTTTAATAATATAGCAATCGATAGTTTTTCCAACGCAAGTTTGTTTATGTTGATGATATTGATGTATATAGGGGCATCTTCTGGTTCAACAGGCGGAGGCATCAAAACAAACACCTTTGCGGTGTTGTTAAAGGCCGCATGGGCATATTTTCGCGGGGAAGAAGACGTTGTTTTTATGCACAGGACAGTGCCTAAAATGGTTGTTGAGAAGGCCGTTTCCATATTGTTTTTCTCTCTGGCTATTATTTCTGTTGCAATGTTGTTTTTATTGTATTTTGAACCTGACAAGTCGATGAGCAAACTCTTATTTGAAGCTGTTTCAGCATTTGGGACAGTGGGCCTGTCAACAGGCATAACAGGAGAGTTATCCGCAAATGCAAAGGTCGTTGTAATTATACTGATGTATATCGGCAGAGTAGGGCCCCTTACTCTGGCCTTGGCCTTAACAAAGCGTATAAGGCAAGTGCGCAGGACCTACGCCACAGCGCGCGTTATGGTAGGCTGATTCCGCCTTTCTTTTTGCGCGGCAGATTCTATTGAATAATGTAAAATCAACGATTATTTAAATGTTTCGTAATTGTATGTGTTATGAACAGGCCAGATACAAAAAAACGTTTGATACGAGGCCTTCAAGTGATACAATTACAGATTATATGTTTTATGCGTAGAGAGGTTATGAAATGAAGGAACATTTAAGAGACATAGTGCCATATCAGCCGGGCAAGCCTATTGACGAGTTGAAAAGGGAAATGGGCCTTAAGGATGTTATCAAACTGGCATCGAATGAATTTCCTTTTCCTCCGTCTCCAAAGGTCAAAAAGGCTATAACAGATGCCATGGATGAGGTAAACAGGTATCCTGAAAGCAGTTGTTATTATTTAAGACAACGTATTTGCCAGCTATTTTCTGTTGATGAAAATCAAGTGATTTTTGGCAATGGCAGCGATGAGATTATTGTTATGGCATTACGCGCGCTGGTTGAAAGAGGACAAGAAGTGATAACAGCGACTCCTACCTTCTTGGTTTATAGGATAGCTTCCATGGTGGAAGGTGTTGACTTAAAAGAAATCCCTATGAAGGATTTTAGATATGATCTTAGGGCGATTAAGCGGAGTGTCTCGGAAAAGACAAGACTGATATTTATTGCCAATCCCGACAATCCGACAGGGACGTATGTCTCTTATGAGGAGGTCGTGGATTTCTTAAGGGATCTTCCAAAGCATGTGGTCGTATTTTTTGACGAGGCCTATTTTGAATTTGCCCGTGAAACAGATTATCCTAATTGTATGCGTTATGTGTCTGATAAAAGAAATGTGATTGTATCTCGAACGTTCTCAAAATATTTTGGACTTGCTGGCGTCAGGATTGGCTATGCCTTTGCTGACAAAGGCCTGATAGAGGCCATGAACAAAGTCAGAGAGCCTTTTAATGTAAATTCTATTGCCCAAGCAGCTGCTATAGCTGCGCTTGACAGCAGGGATTATTATGAAAGGTGTTATGAGGAGATAATGGAGGCAAAGGCCTTTCTGGAAAAGGCCATGGATGATTTGGAGTTTCCATATATACATTCTGCTACTAATTTTATATTGGTGAGAATAGGCAAAAGCAGTCAGGAGCTTGTCGATGAACTTTTGAAAAAGGGGATTATTGTTAGAAATATGAAGGCATGGGGACTTGAAGAATATATCAGGATAACCATTGGCCGGTTAAGCGAAGTCAAGCGGTTTGTTAAAGAATTAAAACACTTGTTAAAGGAGTGATGAATTATGATTATCGTTATGAAAAGCGGTGCTAGTCAGAAAGAAATAGACCATGTTGTCGAAAAGGTCGAAGCCCTTGGGCTGCAGGCAGTTGTTTCAAAGGGTATTGAGAGGTCTGTTATTGGCGTTATAGGAGATGAGTCCATATTGATGGAACAACCGTTGGAAGCGTATGCAGGCGTGGAAAAGGTCATGCCTGTTATGTCGCCTTTCAAATTGGTATCAAGAGAGTTTAAACCGCAAGATTCTATTATAGACGTCGGTAAAGGAGTTGAGATAGGAGGGGATAAGATCATTGTTATGGCAGGGCCTTGTTCTATCGAGAATTACGATTCGTTGAGGGCTATTGCCAAGGATGTGAAAGATGCCGGGGCATGTATTTTAAGAGGAGGGGCATTCAAACCAAGGACATCTCCATATTCCTTCCAAGGGCTTGGAGAAGAGGGATTGAAGTATATGCAGGACGTTGCTAATGAGTTTGGACTGGTTACCATTACTGAGGTAATGGATCCCAGACATGTTGAATTGGTAAGCAAATATGTCGACATATTGCAGATAGGCGCGCGCAATATGCAGAATTTTAATCTGCTTAAAGAGGTTGGAATGGCTAGAAATCCTGTTATGTTAAAACGCGGGCTTTGTGCGACGATCAAAGAATGGCTTATGTCAGCCGAGTATATTTTGGCTGGCGGTAATTTTAAGGTGATATTATGTGAGAGGGGAATTAGGACGTTTGAGGAGTTTACGCGCAATACACTGGATATCAACGCAATACCCGCAGTAAAAATGCTTTCTCATCTGCCTATTGTTATTGACCCGAGCCATGGCACTGGAAAACGCCCTATGATAAAGCCTGTTTCTTTAGCTTCTATTGCGGCAGGCGCAGACGGGCTGATGATAGAGGTGCACAACAATCCGGAAGAGGCGCTTTCCGACGGAGCGCAATCATTAACTCCCGACATGTTCACTGATTTGATTGCCTCTGCGAGGAAAGTGGCAAATGCTGTTGGCAGGAAATTTGTGGAATAAAGATGGGGCGAAAAAAACGCAGAACTAAGCGCAAGGAAGGATTGCGCTGGCAATGGATAGTTGTTGCAGGCGTTTTGTTGTTTTTCTCAGTATTAGAGGCAGTTGTTATTTTTAATTTATATCGTGAGAATCGTGCTTTGAAGGCAGAGCTTCGGAAAAATAAGGCATCGGCCAGCGCTTCTTTAAAAATAACGCAGCAAAAACCAAAATCGCGTCCTGCTAAGAAGTCTGCTGTTTTGCCCAAAAAGAAAAAGGCTTCCCAAAAACCAAAGCCAAAGAAAACGCGCATCAAACCTGTTATTCCCAAGAAACGCAAGTCAGTGGAAAAACCAAGGCCTCAACTTGCTATTGTATTGGATGATTGGGGATATTCCAACCGCAATTTTCACTATCTTGACGAGGTAAAGGAATGTTTTGATATCTCTGTTTTTCCAAAACACCAATATACAAAGGAGGCCGCTGTCTATGCCCATAGCAGGGGAAAAGAGGTAATGCTGCATCTGCCGATGGAACCGAAAAATCTTGCTCCTGAACATTGGGAGAAGAATACTATTACTACTGACATGGATTGGGGACAGATACGCGCTATAACGGCTGCATCTATTGATTCGGTTCCGTATGTCAGGGGGGCAAACAATCACATGGGATCTAAGGCCACGGAGAGTGAATACGTTATGCAGGCTGTTTTGTCGGTCTTTAAGGAGAAAGGGCTCTTTTGGATAGACAGCGTTTCAACGGCAGATTCTCAGGCAAGCAATATAGCCAAGGCATTGGGCGTGCGTTTTGCAAAAAGGGATGTGTTTATAGATAATGAGAATGATATAGACTATATAAAGATGCAGTTAAACAAAGCGGCAGACATTGCCTCTTCCAAAGGTTATGCAATAGCGATTGGACACGACAGGCCCAACACATTAGAAGCGATAAAGCAGGCCCTGCCTGATATAAAGGCCCGTGGAATTGATATTGTTTGTGTTTCTCGTTTGGTAAAATGAGGGACCGTTCTGTGGATTTTTTAGAGGAATTGTTTTCACCATGCAGGTTAT
>Ga0256914_1003095_pt1 | contig 13352 bp, 15 predicted proteins | sample HulkmetaG_FD_191571 | JGI IMG/M metagenome (GOLD analysis project Ga0256914, IMG submission 191571) | Hydrothermal chimney microbial communities from Main Endeavour vent field at the Juan de Fuca Ridge, Pacific Ocean - Hulk | ecosystem: Environmental > Aquatic > Marine > Hydrothermal vents ... | reverse complement strand
TTTTTAGGTTTCGAAACTCTTTTCGACACCATACTTCCATTAATTTGAACTTGCTCGATGTTTTGACACCTTCAAACCTGTGATCATACGCAATGTACTTCTGTCTGCCACGTATGAACTGTGCCGTTGTTGTGTAGAATATCTTAATGGCAATGTCCTCGCCGTCAGGAGTCTCACCCCAGAAGACCTTAGCCTCTTTACCCTGTGCAACAGGGCCATGTATGTCACCAATTACGCCTCTGTTCATGAGCTCGTACAGGGCCTCGATAGTGTACTGATTGAATACATCGTCTAGAGACTTCAGCTGATCAATGTCCTTTATTCTAAATCGCCTTTTCTCTACACGCTCCCAAAATAGACTCACGTGTAACAGACTAAGTAGGAGACTTATAAGACATTGGCACTACTGCACCTGCACAAAGTAACTGCCGCTAACCTCTGGGATGGATACGTAATCAACAACAGGTCCAGAAGAAGCCTTGACACGACACACAGATACATATTTCAGGATGGGCTCCCTTCTAGATGAGCTAACATGTCCAAAAAGCATAGCTTCTGCAACGCTTCTGAAGCCATAGGTATACAACATGTTTACAAAAGATATAGATATCCTAGGATTGACCTCGAGTATATACACAGACCCATCCTTATCGACAATAAAATCGATATTAATATAACACTTCAGAAACCTACTAAATTCCTGAACAAGCTCCCTACATATATCTAGGATATAACGCCTCAAGTATTTTACACTACTTTCAATACCATAAAACTTGAAAAAGTAACCTTCAGCCTTAATTACCTGTCTATTGACAAGCTCAAGAACAGGCTTGCCATCATACACAACTGCGCTATAACTCATGGATAGACCTCTAACATACCTCATTGCAATTATAGGACCAACATTCGAGATGTTGTACAACTTCTCAAAGACATTGAGACATTCATTAACAGAATTAACAACATGTACTCCGTAACAACCTGCAGAATCTACAACTTTCATGACCATCGGCAAACCTAGCTCCTTAATAGCCTCCTCTACATCGTACCTATCACGCAATATTAAAAACTCAGGAACAGGAAAACCCTTTCTTTGAAGTAAATTCAATGTCAAATCTTTCCTACTCAACGTTGGGATAATCGTGATATCAGGACCATATAGTCTACACCTCAGATGTTTTGCAATTTTCATAATTTCTATAGAAGGTGCTATGACAAACGCACCATCGCAATCTTCTGAAAACTTAGCTAAATTATGAAGTTCTGTATCTGTTACTTCTATTACTTTGCCGTGAAATTCTTGAAAACTTACTTTAATTTCTCTGTTTCTAAATACTATGATATTAATGTCAGGTATCTCAGTTAGTGAGCGAATTAAAAAGCGAGTCATTAAGTATCCATCAAGTAGATAGTCTAGACACTTTCTACCGTACCAGAGTGCGTATTCCCATACTAGTATTTTCATAATTGTTTTAGATTCTGCTACTATGACTTAACTATGTAAATCTCAAGTTCTTGATCGAGAACTTCGTAAGGTTCCTTTTCTGGTTTGCCAACTTTTAAATCTTTTATCTTATGCATATGCTTCAGCTCTGTCAGTATTGGTGAGAGTTTCTCATGTACATAAACTGTGGCTTCGAGAGGTGCTGCTAGGCTTAGACCATGCTTGTTCTTATATGTCCAGATTGTGCGATTGAACTTCATGAAAGGCTCAATGATTTCAATGTACTTTCTATCGAACTCTATGTCTAGTTCATCTTCTATCTTTTGGACATGTACTGACTGTCCGTACAGGTTTCTCCAGATGTAGTCTGTTATAAATGGCATAATTGGTGCTAGAAGTTTTGTAACTGTTCTTAGTACTGTATGTAGTGTGAACCAGGCTCCTCTCTGTTCTTCCTGTGTAAATAAGCCTTCTCTGTTGTAGGCTCTCGCCTTCACTGCCTCTAGGTAGTGGTCTGCAAATATGTGCCATGTGAAGTCAAATAATATGTGTGCAGGTTCGTAAACATCAAACTTTGAATATGCTTCGACACATTTCTTCAATACCTCTTCTAATTTTGCAAGTATTGCCATGTCCAGTGGAGTTAACTTGTAGTTATCCTCAACATATGGGAACTGTGATATGAAACGTGCAATGTTCCATAGCTTTGTGACAAAGCTGTGTCCTGTCTCAATTAACTGAGGCATGTACCTGTAGTCACTTCCAAGTTTTGCCGCTGCGGCAGCCCAGAATCTTACTGCATCTGCACCATACTTCTCTACTGGTGGTATGGGATCGATTATGTTGCCCTTTGACTTGTGCATTGCTTCTCCTTTCTCGTCAAGGCCCATGCCTGATATTCTGACGTATCTGAACGGCGGCTTACCGAAGAGTAAGTATGCCCTCAGTATTGAGTAGTACAGCCATGTCCTAATTATGTCATATCCCTGTGGACGTAGTATGCTATGTGGATATACTCTCTCGAAGACCCTGATGTCGGGCTTAGTGTAGCCTGATGCGTACATCCAGGAAATCGAGGAGTCAAACCATGTGTCTAGAACGCGTGTATCGCCAACAAGCTTACCATTTGGACACTGCTGCTTAACTTCTTCAGGTGGTTCATCTCTCCATGGCCTATAGTACCTGCCTGGTCTTGGAACTATTGGTCTGACCTTGCCATCATCCTCAATACAGTACCATATGGGTATCTCGGTAGCATAATATCTTCTCCTGGAAATGGGCCAGTCGAATCTGAGAGATTTAATCCATTCTATTAGAACATTCTTAAACTCTGGTGGATAAAATTCCATCTCTTTCTCAATTATTTCTATTAACTTGTCTCTAAACTCCAGCTGCTTCAAAAATAGCTCCTTTGTAACTATTATCTCTACAGGAGTCTTACATCTCCAACATACAGGAACACTATGCTTTATCTTCTCCCGTTTAACAAGTAGACCAAGCCTATCTAATTCATTAATAATTTCGTTTCGTGCTTCTCTGATGTACTTACCGGCATACTTGCCAGCATATTGGTTAAGTCTTCCTGCCTCGTCAATAACAATCCTGATTGGAAGACCAAGATCGTTCACTATCATGAGGTCACGTACATCACCGAAGGTACATATCATGACTAGTCCTGTACCAAACTCAGGCCTTGCTGCAGGATGCTCAAGTATTGGAACCTCTTGACCGAATATTGGAACTTTAGCATGCTTACCCTTCAAATGCTTGTATCTCTCGTCCTGCGGATTGTATATAACTGCGACACATGCAGGAAGAAGCTCCGGTCTTGTTGTTGCAATAACTATGTCTTCACCTGTTTCTACAACCTTGAATTTAATGTAGTTTAGCGTTGTCTCTTCTTCAATATATTCTATCTCAGGTTCTGCTAATGCTGTCCTACAGCGTGGACACCATGGCGTTGGACGCTCAGCCTCATATATTAGTCCACGCTTCCATAGCTCGATAAATGTTTCCTGAGTCATCTTTCTGTACTCTTCACTATCTGTACCATTGGGCCAGTAGTCAAATGACAAGCCCCATCTCTCAAGTATCTTAACGTTCTCACGCTCATACTCGTCAAGCAACTCCTTACACAACTGTAGGAACTTCTCGCGTGGAACATCATGCATCGTTATGTTATACATCTTCTCAACCTGAACCTCTACAGGAAGTCCATTCCTGTCCGTGTAGAATGGGAATATCACGTTGTAGCCTCTCATCCTGAAGAATCTTGCAATCATGTCAATCTGCGCATAGTGAGCAACACCTCCAATGTGCATTCTACCACTCATGTAGGGCGGCGGTGTATCAATGACAAGTATTGGCTTGTTCTCCTCAATCTTGGTCTTGTACAGCTGTTCCTTCTTCCAAATCTCTATAAGCTCAAGTTCCTTAGATATGTCCCAACGTTTCTCAGCTAGCTTAGGCTTGAAGCTCATCTATTGCCAATCTTAGGTGAAGAACAGTCAACTAATTAATTTTCCGAGCGTAAACGTGTACAAAACGTATACTTCAATAGCACGACTAATTCTTGGACGTCTAGCAACATTCGTCTAGGTACCTCGCCCATGTGCCTAACATACAGATATGGCCAGTACTTCAGGAGCTCTAGAAGCTGAACGTCGATGACACTATTAGAGTGAGGTAAGTAAGGAAAAGTAAAGAAGATGCCTACATGCACGGTAAGGTCCTTCGGTAAGTAATCTTGGAGAATCCTGAGGCTTATTGTGGTGAGGTGGGTAAGGTAAGCAAACAGCAACTTGTACTGTTACCTGAACTGGATATGGTATGCAATGCTTAAATACTATGTACTTGAGAGCCATATGTACATGCTGATGACAATGCCATACTAGCTTAGGAGATCGGTGCAAGAGATTTCCTGATTCTACGAGATTCAACTTTCATGGTTCCTCACCATTTCTACAGTGAGATTATTTAAGAGGGTACTCTATGTACATGCGTAAGTAGGAACTGTATGAAGCTCATAATTGCAATAATAAGACCTGAAAAGCTTCCACAAGTCATGAAAGCTCTGCAGGATCACGGCATTTATCCCTTGACAGTGTTTGAGGTACGCGGTCGAGGCGAGCAAGGCGGTCTATATCTCACACATGGACCAATGCAGTACCATATTGAGCTCCTTCCAAAGGTCAGGATAGAGATAGCTGTAAGTGATAAAGAGGCAGAAAAAGTGATTGACATAATACAGAGAGCGGCATGGACAGGAAGACCTGGAGATGGTAAAATCTTCGTAGTTCCTCTAGAAAACGTTGTACGTATACGAACTGGTGAGCGTGGTGAACGTGCATTGTAGATTAGGGAATGGTCAGCTTCTTCTCGAGACTTAGGACGTATCTAAAGGTTGCACAGACACTGCCACTCCTGCGCAGATATGTTGTCCTCGGAATGTTTGATGGCATAATTGTCACATTATCCCTAATAGCAACAGCGGACATTGGTAAATTAGCAACAGGTGCGCTATGGACAGCAGCCATTGGCAGTCTCGTAGGTATAGCAACAGCATCTGCCTGGAACACGATACAGGCAGAACTTCTTGAACGTGCAGCCGAATTAAGAAAAATTGAACGTACGCTACTGCGCTCACTCAAAGGTACAGTTCTCGAACGTGCACACAAGATCTCAATGCTTCTCTGTGCATTAGTCCATGCTGTGTCGCCTCTCACTGGTCTACTGCTAGTGATACTGTATCTACATCTCAAGTCCTATTCAATTACCTCGCCGTATGCACTACCAATAACGACCGTGGTTGCTGGATCAGTACTCGGTGTGTTGGGTATCATGTACCTAGGCGAGTTAGAGAAGAGTGATGTTGCAAAACTTAGCCTCCTGATGTCCTCGGCAACTATAGGAGTGGTGATTATACTGCTACTGGTGATGAAAGTCCACGAGCTTGGGACCTAGTATCTGAAATACTTTTCAAAATTCGGCTTCTTCCAAGCATTGTACAGCTCCTTTATGGGTAAATCGATTACCTCCTTACCACTCTTCTTTACTACAAGCCTAGGTTCTTTCAACACCTTTCCAATAATGGCGTATGGAACATCTTCAAGTAACTTAACAACTTCAGGAAGCTTATCAGGTTCCACCTCTATGAGAAACCTCGTGTTGGACTCTGAGAAGAGCACATAATCTGCACGCCAGTCACCAATGTACGGAACCTTTGCTAGATCAATCTCGGCGCCTAGCCATCCTGTAAATGCCATCTCAGATATTGCTACGCCAAGGCCACCGCTCGAGATGTCGTGACAAGCCACTATCAGCTCTCTGTCAATCAGCTCAGTGATCTTATTAACTATTTTTTTGGCGTACTCCTTGTATACTTTTGGAACTGATTCTCCTAAGAAACCTCTAAGTGCGTAATACTCACTTCCGCCAAGCTCCTTTCTTGTTAAACCAACTATCAGGATGTAATCGCCAGGTTGCTTAAGATCCACAGTCACGACCTTCCTAATATCAGGAACTATGCCGATCGCAGTTATCAGGAGCGTCGGCGTGACAGGTCCAAGAGGAGACTCATTGTATAGGCTGTCCTTCCCAGATACAAACGGGGTCTCGAAGTACTTTGCATACTCGTAACATGCCTTAACAGCTTCCACAAGGTCCCAGACTCTATCGGGCTTCTCAGGGCTCCCCCACGTGAAATTATCTAGAAGAGCTATTCTTCTGCCGCCTACAGCAACGTTATTTCTAATTGCCTCGTCTATAGCGCTTGCAGCCATCCAGTAGGTGCTTATCTTGCTGTACCTTGGCTTAATTCCTACACTTATCACAATTCCCCTCCATGAGTGTGGCAGTGGCTTAATTACGACACCATCACTTGGCCCACCTGTGAGGCCATGCAGTGGCTTAATCACTGTCCTGCCTCCAACTTCGAAATCGTATCTACGTACAACATCTTCCCTGGAACATACGTTAGGCGAGGATAGTAAGTCAAGCAGTATCTGGTTATAATCATCAGGTTCCGGAAATGATGGCTCACAGAGCTTTCTCTCAGCAGGCTTTGCCTCCCTTACCGTTACAGGAGGACTAAACAGGAAGTCTAGGTCTAGGTCAGCAACCTTATACTTACCGTAGTACACCTCGACTCTGCCTCCGGCAACGAACCTGCCAACGATCGAGTACTCAAGCTCTTCTTCTCTCAAAATCTCGAGTACCCTATGTAACTTGTCAGGAGGAACTGCGATGAGCATTCTTTCCTGACTCTCGGATAGCCAGATCTCCCATGGTCTAAGCGTTGGGTCACGTAGGTGTAGCTTATGTAGCCATACCACAGCACCAAGGCCATAGCGTCTAGCTGTCTCACATACAGCACAGGATAGGCCACCGCCACCTAGGTCAGTTATGCCATGACCAAGTTCCTCGTCTCTTATCCTGATTATTGCTCTTCTGAGGGACTCCTCAATAACGGGATCAGGAATCTGTACTGCCGAACGGTGTTCTTCTTCGCTTTTCTCTGTGAGTTCGGCTGATGCAAATACGACGCCGTGTAGTCCATCTCTTCCTGTCCTATTGCCAACTACCAGTATGTAGTCTCCTGCCTGTACCTTCTTGATGTACTTGGATTTTGGTAGTATGCCAACACATCCACAGTATACAACTACATTACCGACGTATCCCTCGTCAAAAATCACTGCACCTGCAACTGTTGGAATACCCATGTTGTTGCCATAGTGTGCGATTCCTGAAATGACTCCACTATAGATGAAGCGTGGGTGCTTGATGCCTCTTGGAAGTCTATCTTCAGGAAAGTTCAGGGGGCCAAAACCAAGAACGTCAATTAGTGCAATTGGCTCAGCCCAGACGCCCAGAACGTCTCTTATTACGCCACCGACTCCTGTTGCTGCACCTCCAAATGGCTCTATCGCTGAGGGATGGTTATGTGTCTCCACCTTGATGGCAATGCCATACTCCTCATCTAGCTCAACTATCCCGGCATTGTCCTCAAATGCTGAGACAACCCAGCTGGGCCTAAGCTCCTCAAGAACCCTCATTATGTACGTTTTCAAGATGTTCCTGATCTCAGACCCATCAGGAAGTCTTATGACTCCTTTGAACGTCTTATGATAACAATGTTCACTCCAGGTCTGTGCAATAGTCTGAAGCTCAACGTCTGTAGGCTCTCTACCGACCTTCCTATAGTAGTCACGTACATGTCGCAGCTCCTCAATACTTAGCCCGAGGCCAAGCAGCTGATTTATCTTAAGTAGCTCAGAGTCATCCGCATCTGTAACCTTGACTTCGTACACTTCAACATCAGGAAAGAGCTTCACAATACGTGTCATCTCAAGTTAGTGTAGAACATACACTTCTTTAAGAATAGTCAACTCACATACATAGATCTAATGGATCTGAGGTATCTAGATAGAAAACGATGGGTACTCCTATTTGACATACTTGCACAAAAAGCCCTTCAAAACCCTGTAAGCATAGAGGAACTATATCAGGAAGTGCTTAGACAGAGTCAGAGACTTTCACTCGAGATCTCTCTTCAAGAGCTCAAGGACATCATTAAGGAATTTGAGGAGAGAGGAATAGTGAAGACGTTCAGAGATAACAAAGGAAACACTGTCGTAGTGCTAACAGAAGAGGCAAGATATTTTGTACTAATATACAGCACGTCCTTCATCGGCTTATAATAAACACCTTTGCACCAACATTATCAGGCTCCGTCATAATACACTCATATCCTTCCTTTCTCAGCTTTTCAGCTATCTCTTGCAAAAACTTCTTATTAACATCAAAACAATATGCAGCAGGTCCCCAAGAGCTCTGTCCAACACCTCTTGCGCCAAGTCTTTTTAATAACTCTACAATGTTAGCAGTTTCCTTTCTAAAAACACCTTGTTGAACATTACTAAACATCTTGCCTACAGTGACCTGTAGTTCCTCTAAAGCATTTGCAAATTCTTCAAATTCTCTATCAATGACGGAGGGTACTAACCTATTAAACAATACAAAGTGTGCATAATAAACAAGTGCGGGGTCACATGACGATGCAAAAAGAACCTGCTCCTCAACTTCGTCAGGTCCTCTACTACCTTCAGGTATTACTATGAGAACATGCCAATCCTCTGGAAACTGAATCCGAAGCAGAAGACTGGGGAAGGAGTTTTCGGAGGTCTTTCCTGAATCTATGACGAGACCCCCGTACTTGAATACGTAAGTTCCAACTCCCGATACTTGGCCACGTCCTAGAACTTTTGCGAGCTCTACAACGTCTACGTTTCTTCCATATGCATTACATACCCCGAGTGCAACACTTAGCTTAAGCTGTGTTGTTGATCCTAGACCAACATGTCTTGGCGCATGTGACACTATGCGTATGTTTACCTTATCGACATCGATCTCATACACGTACCATAACCTGTTAAGCACATCCTTAACTTCCGGAATTTCAGGATTAATCTCTCCTCGTCCTGGAAATTCGATCTCAACAATGGTCTTAGGCTCCTTTACACCTAGGCCAACACAGAGGTATTTCCTGCCCCTAGCTGTTCCAAATGGGTTTAATACACCAAAATGTACACGTGCTGGAGCTACAACTCGTACAATCTTCATTTAGAATTCGACAATCTTCTTACCCTTATCTTTGTACTCCTTGATGAGCTGGTCAGCCCAGTCTGGAGGAAGCTTGATTACGTAGAGGTACTTCTTTAGCCTAGCCTTAAGCTTGACGAATTTCTCGTACCTTTTCACACGTATCTCCTCTGCCTGATCAGCATACCTCTTCCATAGCTCTACGAGAAAGACCTCCTTTGGCATAGCAACACCTCAGATGCGCAAGTGTTTATAAGAATTTTTGAAGATGTCTACGGCCGCAAGACTGCTCCACTCATACAGGGGCGAGCGCCCCCGTCGTGGAGCTGTCGTGGATGTGTACTGGCGTGACTTAATAAACTGTTCGTTGGGGTCCTGGTGAAGCAAACTTATTAAACTACAGGTCAGCGGTCTGAGACGGTAAATTCCATGGCTAAGGGACCCAGGTACAAGGTAAAGCACAGGAGGAGAAGAGAGGGCAAGACTAACTACTACAAGCGTCGTGAGATGATAAAGAGTGGCAAGCCAAGGCTTGTCCTCAGGAAGACTAACTATAGAATAATTGCACACATAACCACAGCAACGCCAATTGGCGACATAACACATGTCTGGGCCTCAAGTGACGAGCTTAGAGGATTTGGCTGGAAGGCAAGTCTGAAATGCACACCTGCAGCATATTTGACAGGACTCCTAGTTGGACTTAAGGCACTTCTAAAAGGCATAAATGAGGCAATCATAGACATAGGACTACACAGACCTGTCAAAGGATGTAGACTCTTTGCAGCACTGAAAGGTGCGCTAGATGCAGGCATGGAGATACCTCATGGAGAGGACATATTCCCAAGTGAGGAGAGGATACGTGGAGAACACATCGCAGAATATGCAAAGATGCTCAAGGAGCAGAATCCTGAGCTATTTAAGCTAAGATTCTCCAAGTACCTTGAGGCTGGTCTAGACCCTGTAGACCTTCCAAAACACTTCGAGGAAGTTAAGAATAGGATACTGAGATACTTCGAAGGAATGTTCAAAAAGCTTGGAGTCGAGCTGCCTCCAATATTGAGAGGCGAGGAAGCTGTTGCAGAAGCAGAATAATTCGCAGCTTGCTAGTTTAATCGTAATTAAACATAAGTAGTAATAGATTTCGTAACCTACTCAACACTTGTAATAGAAAGTCTTAAAGTGTAAAAACAAGCTTTATGAAATAACTATATGAGAGGTAGAGAATTTACATGTCTAAGATGTGGTAGATGTTGTAAAGCTGGTCTACTTATTCCATTAACATTATCGGATTTCCAGGAGTGGTTTGTAAATAGGTGCTATTTACCAATAATATTAAGTATAAGAGAAAGCAACTACGTCACTGATGAGGCTGGTATTGAATATGTGTATACAATAATATCAAGTAGACATAGCACGTATAGGTACATTAAGGAGATATATTCCAGCTATGGGCTTAAGCTACCTGACGAGGGTTGCTCATTATTTAACAGTACTTACAACACATGTAGAATATACAAAATGCGCCCCCTAGTATGTAGAATATTTCCATTTGATGTCAATCTGAAAATTAGTGAGTGGGCGCAGGAGAATTGTGAAGCAGTATTACAAGGATTTACGCAGCCTAACAGAGAGATAATATATCTAACACACAGATACGCACTGGATGTTGAACGTACATACTCGTCTAGAGAAATTTTAGATAAGATTGAGAGGATAAGAAGAGAAGTTATTGAAAAAGTTCTTAAGAAGTTCATTAAACAACTTGCAGATTTTGAGGAAGTAAAGTACTTACTCCTGAAGAATGTTGAGTACACGACTTGGTAATGGTAAAGAGGGCATCCTGGAGAAAGCTTCGAGACTTCAGGATTGGAAGGTTTAAAATAGTGCTCTACCGTGAAAGAGAGCAGGGCAGCGTATTCCGTGCAGAGATTACAGAAGGAACGACATATTGTGGAGACATATACTTCACTTTCAATGATGAGGCAGTACTGATATGCCATGTTGGTTCTCTAACTATTGATGATGTATTGAAAATACTGAATAAGCTTGAAGACTATCTACAACAACGTGGAGCTGAATAACATGCTAAGGCGGTTAGAAAATACTGATGTAGAACTATTTTGTGAATGTTTAGAAAATGAGGCCTCCGAGAATGGTAAATTAACTTACGAAATTTTTGAGAAGTGTTTAAGTAAATCTACATCTCCGACATTTATAAGAGGTGTTGTCGAAAATGTTAAGGATTGCGAGAAGTTGTATAATTTAGTAAGAAGTATACAGTCAAACGAAATTTGCACATCTATTCATCATTATTTAATATACCTTAATGCACAATGCATCGAACTTAATGAAGAAGATGTATCTATACTAAGGTCGCTCTATGAAGATCCTGAAAAAGGGGCAGTTAAAGCTTATCGTAGATTAATTATGTTAGTAGTTAACGAGCGCTTTCGTAAGTGCATAGGCATGGAGTTTCTTGTCGCCATTTACTCGTCGTTGTTATCCATTGCACAGCTATACGTACAGTGCAGGGAAGGTAATTCTTCGTGTGAACATATTTTACGTGGTCTAAGATGGAGAATACGGACATTGCTCGATGCCTACAGTCAAGGCAGGAAAACGTAAGGAAACCAGTAGCACAGGATTAGAGGATTTTAAGGAACTTGTTGAGAGCAAGCTAGAGTATATTGAATCTGCTTTAGAAGATATAATTAAGAGACTTGAAAAGATTGAGAAAACTCTTCAGGAGGTTGTTAATAAAATTGAGACTTCTCGCACACGTACATGGTCAAAGACAGGAGGTTATGGAAGTACGTTACTTGACATGGTTCGTGATCAAGTTTACTTAGAGACAAATAAAATTAGGGCTAAGAAAACGTTGAAACGTTTAATTGATGAAGGTAAGCTCATTCTTCTTCGTGATGATATGCTAAATCTTGAAGTTGTTACAACACCTGAGAACGTTCGTAAAATAATTTCAAAACTCCCATTGCCTGTAGAGGAGGCAGATAAGGTCTTAAGCGAGAGAGAGTATGAGCTTCTGAAAATTCTGAATAGGCTTGGATATGTGCTAATTCGAGATAATGTCTATGTGAAGACTGAGCTTGCGGATGAGCTCATAGGAAAATCGTAAAGTACCTGAAGTTGCACTGTCTTGTTCGTGAAGATCGAGCTTAGGAAGAATAATGTGAAGATAGTGGTGGAGGTTGGTGACTTGACAGAGTTTGAGGGTGATGCAATTGTCAATCCTGCAAATACTAGGATGCTCATGGGTGGAGGTGTTGCAGGAGCAATTAAGAGAAAGGGTGGTGAAGAGATAGAAAAGGAGGCCCTTAAGCATGCTCCAGTTCCTATTGGGAAAGCTGTCAGTACCACTGCGGGGAGGCTGAAGTGCAGATTTGTCATTCATGCACCTACTGTAGAGGAGCCGGCAAGTCCTTCAAGTCCTGAAAAAGTCTATGCAGCTACACGTGCCGCACTTGAGGAAGCTAAGAGGATAGGTGTGAGGTCAATAGCCTTCCCACTGATGGGGGCTGGCGTTGGTGGCGTTAGTCCAGAGGACTCCATAGCGTCAATGGCTAAGGCCTTTGAGGAGCTTGGCCAGGGACTTGATATACATGTCATAGTGCTTACACAAGACGTGTATAATAGAGTTGTTGAAAAACTACGATCACTAGGCTGGTCCTGAGGTTCTTTTATAGAAATTACTAATTTTAGATTCAAAAAGCAGAGATGCACATGTCGACTAATCAAGCTATTCAAACTATAGTCAAAGGTTTAATAGTGAACAAGCGTAGAGAGACTTGATGGCAAGTGAGGCAAAGATCAGGCTTCCTGGTGAAGGTGAGATGATTGCAAAGGTCATAGAGCTGCTGGGAGATGACAGAGTTCGAGTAGTCTGTCCTGACGGGAAGGTTCGAATAGCGAGAATTCCAGGAAAGTACAGGAGAAGACTATGGCTTAGAGTTGGTGACTACGTGATAATTGTGCCCTGGGATTTCCAGCCAGATAAGGCTGATGTAGTGCACAAGTACGAGAAGAACGAAGTTCCTGAACTCAAGAAGTACCTGAAGGACGAGATTGAAAAGCTTGAAGAACTTGGCTTCTAAAAATCAGCGTCACTTAGGCTCTTCATCTCTCTGCGTTGCTACCCCTCATCATTCCCAATTTCAAAACATTAGAGAGAATTGTTCTCAGCATCTCTACACCTGTTGAGTCTTTAATAGATTTGTAATATTTCACATACCCCAATGTACACTCACGTACGTGTAGAATGTCCCGCATCAAGTGCTAACCTAGGTCCTGGATT
>Ga0256914_1003094_pt1 | contig 13352 bp, 9 predicted proteins | sample HulkmetaG_FD_191571 | JGI IMG/M metagenome (GOLD analysis project Ga0256914, IMG submission 191571) | Hydrothermal chimney microbial communities from Main Endeavour vent field at the Juan de Fuca Ridge, Pacific Ocean - Hulk | ecosystem: Environmental > Aquatic > Marine > Hydrothermal vents ... | reverse complement strand
TACCTGAAAAAAGTAACCGGTACCCTTAGATTTCTGCGCAAGCCGGATTATCGGAGAATAGAACAATCCGGTCTGTTTGACCGTAGTTGGTATTTGTCGCAATACCCAGATATCGGTTCAGTCGGAGCAGATCCTCTTGCGCATTATATGGAATGCGGCTGGCAGGAACTGCGGGATCCAAATCCACTGTTCAGTACCTCTTTTTATATAGGCCGGTACAAGGATGTTCGCGCGGCCAAGATAAATCCATTGCTACACTACATACAAAGCGGCGCAGACGAAGGGCGGGATACAAGTCCTGTTTTTCATAGCCGCTATTATACAGGGCAACTGGAGGGCGGGGCTGTTAGAGATATCACACCACTGGCCCATTATCTTGCCAATGGACATAAGGCAGGGACCGATCCTAACCCTCTGTTCGACAGCCGATATTATCTCAAGCATAATCCGGATGTTGCAGTCTCTGGCCTTAATCCTTTAGTCCATTATCAGACATCTGGCGGACACGAGTGGCGAGATCCAGGGCCGTTTTTCAGCGCCTCCTATTATGCGGCCAAACATCCGGAACTGCAACAATCCGATGCCACCCCCTTGGCGCATTACTATCTGCGTCATGGAACAGGGGAGAATTGGCAGGATATCTCGTTTGAACCGGCCCCGACAATTTCCATTTTGACACCGGTCTATAATGTTGATGCACGCTACCTGAAAAACTGCGTTGGTTCCGTGCGCGCTCAGAGCTACCCCAACTGGGAGCTTTGCCTGGTTGATGATGGATCCAGTGCCGAGCATATCCGGCCCTTGCTGGAGGAATTTTCTGTTGCCGATTCCAGGATAAAAATAAAGATTCTTGAGCAGAATCAGGGTATTTCAGGAGCCACCAACATGGCTGCATCCCTGGCCACTGGCGACTATCTGGCTTTTCTCGACAATGATGACGAACTGGCCCCGCATGCCCTTATGGAGGTCGCCAAGGCAATCCATGAGCATGACGCGGATATATATTATTCGGATGAAAATATTGTCGATGCCGATGGGCATGTGACTTCAACCCATTGCAAGCCTGATTTTTCTCCGGATCTCTTGCTCTCTCATAATTATTTGACTCATTTGTTTGTTGTGCGGCGTCAGATTTTTGACCGGGTCGGGGGGCTGCAAACCAGTTATGATGGCGCTCAGGATTATGATCTGGTACTCAGGTTGACAGAGCAGACTGACCGAATCGTCCATATCGCAAAAGTCCTGTATCATTGGCGCAGTATCGAAACCTCGACCGCAGCTGATCCTGACGCCAAGGGGTATGCGGACGATGCCGGTAAACATGCCCTTGAACAGGCTCTTATGCGGAGAAATATTCAGGGCGAAGTCCTGCCGACGAACCGAAAGTTTTATTATCGGGTGCGTCGTGCCATCATGGGCAATCCGTTGGTATCCATAATAATCCCGTTTCGCGATCAGCATGAATATCTCCGGCGTTGCGTAAATTCCATTTTAAATGGCACGGGATACCAGAATTTTGAAATTATAGGCGTTGATAACAACAGTGAGGATGAACAGACCCATGTTTTGATGGAGGAGCTGGTTCGAACCGATTCCCGTATCCGGTTTGTTCGTTACGAGAAACCCTTCAATTATTCAGCTATCAACAACTTTGCCGTACAGGAGGCAGCGGGTGAGCATATCATCCTTATGAACAATGATATTGAGGTCCTTAATATCGATTGGCTGGAAGCTCTATTGGAACACTCCCAACGTTCGGAAGTCGGGGCCGTGGGAGCAAAACTTTATTATAAGAACAATACAATTCAGCATGCAGGGGTTATTATAGGAATCGCCGGCTTTGCCGGTCACTCACATCGTCATTTTCCCCGCCGTTCGCCCGGTTATTTTAACAGATTGAATTGTATCCAGAATCTCAGTGCTGTTACCGCAGCTCTGTTGATGGTGAAAAAAGAGTATTATCATGCGGTGGGTGGTCTTGATGAAGAGAATCTCGGCACGGCCTTGAATGATGTTGACTTTTGTCTAAAACTGCGAGAGAAAGGCTATCTCAACATTTTTACGCCCTATTGTGAAGCGTATCATTACGAATCCGTGTCCAGGGGATATGAAGACACGCCGGAAAAACAAGCCCGTTTCGCCCGGGAAGTAGCATATTTCAAGAAGCGGTGGGCTGTAATCCTGGCCAAGGGAGATCCATATTATAATCCCCAGCTCACTTTGGAGCGGGAAGATTTTTCCTTGAAAACCGTATGAAAAAAAAAATCTTTTTCCGACGGGCGGTGGCGTTGACGGCCCGTCTGGTAAAAATATATATATTTCCTCTTTTCCCATTTATACAACGGACGCTCCTTCCTGCTGCGGCTCGTCATCGCAGGTGGATTCAGGCCCGTCTTCAGAGCAGATATCCATTTTTGCCAACTGCTTATGATCGTTGGTTAAAACTGGAAGCGCAAAGGCATGATGAGGTCGCTAATTCGCTGTTCCCTTGTGAAAAGCCCTTGATCAGTCTGGTGATGCCTGTGTATAACGTCAGGCCCGCCTGGCTGGAGGCTGCTGTCGAATCGGTTCGGAACCAGTCCTATCCTCACTGGGAGCTTTGCATTGCCGATGATTGTTCAACGGACAGTGCGTTACGCCCCCTGCTCAATCGGTTAGCCCAGGAAGATTCCCGTATCCGAGTCAGGTTTTTGGCAAAAAATCGCGGTATTGCCGGTGCTTCGCAGGCAGCCCTGGAAATGACGAGCGGTGAATATGTTGGTTTGCTTGATAATGATGATGAGCTTGCCCCTTGTGCTCTGGCCGAGGTGGCTCTATCGCTGGCGGACCATCCCGAAGCGGATCTCGTCTACAGTGATGAGGATAAGATAACCCCTGACGGGCGTCGATATGATCCATTTTTCAAGCCTGACTTTTCTCCTGACACCCTGCGCAGCTATAATTATATCTGCCATTTCTCAGTGATCCGCCGGGAAAGAATGCTACAGGTGGGTGGGTTCCGATCCGGTTACGATGGATCCCAGGATTATGATTTGCTTCTACGCGTAACTGAACAGGCTACGTCAATTGTTCATATTCCGAAAATCTTGTATCACTGGCGAGCGGTGGATGGCTCGGTTGGCCAGGACGGCAGGGCAAAGATGTATGCATATGACAGCGCCAAAAAGGCTCTTGCGGATCATCTTGTCCGCCTGGGGCGAAAGGGAACTGTCCAGGACGGTCTGTTCCTGGGGTCCTATCATATCAGGTATGAACTGCGGGAACGTCCCGACGTCACCATTATCATCCCGACTAAAGACAAGGTAGAGGTTCTTCGGCGCTGCATAGACTCAATACTGGCAAAAACCACTTATGAAAATTATACGATTCTGATTGTGGACAACGGCAGCAGACACCAGGAGACCTTCAGATATTATTCTTCATTCGCGGGTAACAAGAGGGTCAGAATCATACAGTATGATAAGCCCTTCAATTTTTCTGCAATTAATAATTATGCCCGTCAACATTGCACCAGCGAATATCTTCTCTTTCTCAACAATGATACCGAGATCATTACTCCAGACTGGTTGGAAGAAATGCTGGGGTTGGGGTACCAGGATCGGGTCGGTGTGGTCGGGTGTCTGCTGCTATACGGAAATGATACAGTCCAGCATGGCGGGGTGATTGTCGGCATCGGCGGCGTTGCCGGCCATGCGCACAAGTTTTTTGCAGCCGATGAGGAGGGGTATTTCGGGCGCCTTCACATTGTACAGAACCTCAGCGCCGTCACAGGTGCTTGCATGCTGGTTCGCAAAAGCGTCTTTGATGAAGTGGACGGGTTCAGCGAAGAGTTGAGCCATGCATTCAACGATGTTGACTTGTGTCTGAAAGTGAGAGAGAAGGGATATCTTGTCGTGTACACTCCATTTGCCCGGGCTTATCATCATGAATCGTTCAGCCGCGGCTTGGAAACCTCAGGAAAAAAACGAGAACGGTTCAAACGCGAGATCCGGTTCATGCAAGGACGTTGGGGCAAGGTGCTGAGGCAGGGTGACCCTTATTATAATCCCAACCTGACCTTAGTCAAAGAGGATTTCAGCCTTGCCACGGATGAGTTCCTCTTCTCCTGAGAAAGATTACCGGTCTTCTTGTCAGGATTTACACTTTTCCAGCGGGGCAGGCACGATGGTTCGTTTTGCCAGTTCAGACAGTTGAATGAGAGCAACGGCTTATTCTCTCTTCCCAGAATGCCGCTATTGTGCATTTCAGGTCGTCTGGTGTACTCATGGAAACCATGCAATCCTTAAGTGTTTTTGTTGTGTTGCTTGATATAAATGTCCAGCCATAACTCAGCCGTGACGGGAAAATCTCTGCGGGCTTTTTGAGGCTGTACCCTTCATACACGCTCGTTACTTTCCAACTGTTTTTGCAAGAAATACGGGTTAACTCTTTGATCCAGAGGTTTTAGTCTATGTCCTGTTATGTCCGAATAGCGGTTGCGGTTTTTGTATTTCTTGAAATGTCTTCCTTCGCTTTGATTTGTCCGGTTGTGCAGGCAGATCAAGGTGAAAACACTGGCACGAGCCTGTTACTGGGTATCCTGCCAATGCTTTCCTCAACTGTAAATCAAAGAGGACGATTAACTTATTCCCTGGAAGGTGATATCTTGCATGTCTATTCCAGCAAGTCACCCACGTGGCGGATTGATTTTGCCATCGGTAGCGGAGCACCTGGCGGAGGACTGGCAATAGGTGTATATATCCCTGCCGAAAACGAAAAAAGCATTGTCGAATCCCGTCCTTTTGCGGCATGTTGCTCGGCTGTGGGGTTGGATAATCTCGAGTGGCGCTGGCGTGAATATGGCGGAGGGGCTGGCACCCGGGCATCCATGGGATTGTTTTCCGAGGTATCGGACTTCACAGTGGTGGAAGCGACAGCCGAGAGAATCATCTTTACTCTAAGCGGCACATGGCTGGGCGTCAGCGCATTTCAGCGAGTAACAACCATTACTCCAGATGGTTTTACAACAATGGTACTGGCAGATTATTCAGGAGCAACAGGGAAAGACAGCATGTGGTGGATAATTTCTCTGTTCCATCCGGAAGCGATTAACGCCGAAGAGGTGACAGTGGAAGATCGGGATACAAAAGAGACGCCATTGCCATTTACTCCCGGCTGCATCATGCCTTTGCCTGCAGGGATAACTTTGCCATATCAGTTTAACTTTCCTTTGCAGGATCCGGCTTCCGCTACTTTGCATTTACTGGTCACGCATTTAGGCGAACAGTTTGGCGATCCGAATAATTACGAGTTTTGGGATCAGACAGCGTCTTTGGCCAATAATTACATGTTTTATCCCCGCTGGCGAGGAAGTTTTCAGAACACGACCTATATGTTTGAATGGAGCTGGCGTTTCACCATGTCTCGGGAATAAGCGGGAAATAAATCGAATTGTTTCCCGACAGGGAACGAAAACTTAAAAGAAGAATTGTTCAATGCGATCCATACCTTTGCAACGAAATTTTGCTGAGCTTTCCTCCCGGACGTATGATTTGTTGGTAGTCGGTGGTGGAATTTTTGGGGCTTGCGCTGCTTGGGAGGCTGCATCACGGGGGCTATCCGTGGCCTTACTCGAGCAGGAAGATTTTTCACATGCCACCTCTGCCAATCATTTTAAGATGGTTCATGGCGGTATTCGTTATCTTCAACACGGAGATCTTCCAAGAATATACGAATCCAGCCGGGAACGTTCAGCATTGCTTCGTACCTGTCCGCATCTGGTCAGACCCTTACCCATCATCATTCCCACCCATGGACGCGGTACCAAGGGCAAGTTGTTCCTGGGGCTTGGCATGTATTTGTATGACCTTCTCACCTGTGGCCGGAACAGGGGAATCCAGAAAGCAAGAAAAGTGCCATGGAGCAGTTTCATGTCCAAGCAGGAGATTCTGGAGCTTTTTCCCGGAATGGGGAGTCGAGATCTGACCGGTGGGGCGGTTTTTTATGACGGCCAGATGCTCAATCCTCCCCGCCTGGCGTTGGCATTTGTTCGTTCCGCTGTTGCGCATGGTGCCAAAGCGGTAAACTATGCTCAGGTTAGTGATTTTATCCTCTCGGGACGGGATGTGAGGGGAGTGGAAGTCCTTGATCGACTTGATGGCGAGAAATACCTTGTTCGATCAAAAATGGTTCTGAATACAGCCGGACCCTGGGCTCATCGTCTGCTTGCCGAGCGCTTGAAAATTACCCTGCAGCCCCGGCCAACCTTTTCCCGGGATCTGGCTTTTGTGATTCGCCGTCGTTTTCAGAACCCTTACGGATTGGCTTTATTGTCTGGATGCAAGGACGCGGACAGTGTTCTTGACCGCGGCGGTCGTCATCTGTTTCTGATTCCATGGCGAAATTATACCCTGGTTGGCGTGTGGCATAAAATCTTCACAAACAGACCAGAGGCGGTTAGGGTGACCGGGGACGAGTTACGGGAATATGTGAGTGAGGTGAATGCGGCCTTTCCGGCCCTGAATCTGTCAGTGGATGAGATCGTAACGGTCAATATGGGGCTGACCCTTTTTGGGGACGAGAAAGATCAGGATGCCGGCAAATTAAGTTTTGGCAAGCGGAGCAGGATAGTTGACCATAAAAAAGAACATAATGTCGGTGGGATACTGACCTCGATCGGAGTCCGTGCAACCATGGCTAGGGGCGTCGCTCAAAAAGTGATTAACGTTGTGTCCCAACACCTTGACAAGGTTCTCTTACCGTCACGTACGGCTTGGCAGCCGGTATTTGGCGGAGATATCACCGATATTGAGGCTCTGGGTACAGAGGCTTTGCAGGAGTACGGCAATCTTTTGCCCCGCAAGAGTATTCTTACCCTGGTGCGACATCATGGTTCAAGGTATGGGGACGTGGCTCGACTTGCTGCCGAGCAGAATCATCTTGCCGGTACGCTGGCGGGCAGTACGGTGACTAAGGCGGAGGTCGTCTATAGTATTCGCGAGGAGATGGCTGTCAAGTTGACCGACATTATTTTGAGACGAACTGATCTTGGCACGGGATCAAAACCGGCCCAGGAGACAGTACGGGACTGTGTGGAGCTTGCGGCCCGGGAACTTGAGTGGAGCAAAGAAAGAGTGAAGCAGGAGTTGGATGAATTTCATGCGCATTGCACCAGGTTTAAAATCAACGAAGGGTAGAAGATGAAGGTTTTAATTACCGGTGGAACGGGATTTATTGGTTCAAGGCTTGCCCTGCGCTGTCTTGAATCCGGCGATGAGGTTGTGGTGTATGGCCAGGAAAATACAGCTGCGGAAAAAGAGAACCGGAAAGCCATCGAAGATGCAGGGGCAAGGATTGTTCTTGCCTCAATGACGGATACAGATGCCCTGTCAGGAGCCTTGGAAGGCGTGGATGTGGTCTTTCACCTGGCCGCTGCCCAGCATGAGGCCAATGTGCCGGACAGCCTGTTCTGGGATGTGAATGTCAAGGCGACCCAACAGATCCTGGACATTGCGGAGCAAAAAGGAGTCGGTCGTTTTGTGCACGGCAGCACCATCGGGGTCTATGGTTCGGCCCTGTCCGGGCGCCTTGATGAGTCCTCGGCGCTGAAACCTGACAATATCTATGGGGTGACCAAGCTCGAAGGCGAGCAGGCCGTGCTTGCAACAGCGAACCGTCTGCCTGTGGTTGTCATCCGCATTTCCGAGACCTATGGCCCCGGTGACAGACGACTGCTGAAACTGTTCAAAGCAATTGATAAAAAAGCTTTTTTCATGATCGGTAACGGCAGGAATGTACATCATCTGATATATATTGATGATCTGATTGACGGGTTTCTGGCTGCTGCCGGCAGTGACAGGGCACTGGGAGAGGTCTTTGTCCTGGCCGGCAAGGAAATTGTCACCACCAATGAGATGGTGAACACCATTGCCCGGGTCCTAGGGAAAAAACTTCTCCCGTTCAGGGTGCCGCTTTTCCCCATGCTGATGGTGGCCGTTATTATGGAAAGCATCCTGCGTCCCATGGGTATCCAGCCTCCCCTGCATAGAAGGCGCATGGATTTTTTTAAAAAGAGTTTTCTTTTTTCTCTGGACAAGTCGCGTGATATACTTGGCTTTGAGCCTCGCTTTTCGTTTCATGACGGTGTGGAGAAAACCGCGCAGTGGTATAAAGCCTCCGGACTGTTATAGGCGTTCGTACAATAAACAGACAGCGGCGTTGCCGCCTTTGCCGAAGAATTACAGGGAAGGAACCTTCCCCGTGTTTAATGGGATAACAGGAGTATCGTATGCAGGAAAAATCTGAACTGACCGCCTTGATGGAGCCCTTTGATTCCTTCTGGGAGGCGCCTTCCAATATCGAAAAGGGCTACGGGCGTTTTGCCAGGTTTTATATGCGCAATTATTTTAAGCAGTTTAAGCCGAAAACAACGGATAATGTGCTGGTTATCAGTTGCGGTCCCGGCTATATGCTTGCTGTGCTGAAGGATATGGGGGTTACCAATGTGCTTGGTATCGATTCCGGGGCAGAGAAAATCGCGTATGCGACCGGCAAAAATCTCAATGCCCGTGTTGCCCGCGCCTTTGAGTTTCTGGAAAACAGTGACGACCAGTATGATGTGATCATAGCCGAACAGGAGATTAATCATCTGACCAAAACAGAGATTGTCACCTTCCTTCGGCTCTGCAGGTCCAGGCTGAAGGATGGGGGGAAGGTTGTCGTCCATTCCCTCAACGGCGCCAATCCGATTACCGGGCCCGAGGCCCTGGCCCAGAATGTTGACCATTATAACACCTTTACCGAGTACAGCTTAAAGCAGCTGCTGGAATACGCCGGGTACAGAGACATGAAGGTATTTCCGCTGCAACTCTATATCTTTTATGAAAACCCGCTGAATAGTATAGGCAGAAGCATTGACTGGATATTCAACATGATTTTCAGGATCTGCTTTAAATTTTATGGCAAGTCAAACCGCATCTTCACCAAGAAAATCGGCGCTGTTGCCGTAAAGTAAAAACGTCTTTCCGGGCAGGGGGAATACAACGTGTCGGATCAGCAAGGCCGGACAATAGCCAAGACCAACGTCATCCGTGAGAAGCTGGCCAGGGGAGAAGGATCCCCTTTTCAGACCTATAGGGCATTGACGGTTGGCGAAGGTTCGCTGTGGTCATTTATCCGCTACGAGATTCTGACAACCCTGCTCGGCCCTCTGCCGGGCGCAGCCGGTTATCTGCTGCGCAAGATTTTTTACCGGAAGCTGTTTAAATCCGTTGGCAACGGATTGATTATCGGCCGCAATGTCGTTATCCGGCATCCGGGCAGGATCAGTATCGGCGCAAATGTGACTATTGATGATAATTCCATTATTGACGGTCGCGGTTCCGGTCGGCAGGGGATTGTCCTTGACGACAATGTCCTGATCAACAGAAACTGCATGATCCTGGCTAAAACCGGACCAATCCACATCGGCCGGAAAACCAGTATCGGCAGTAATTCAGTTATTGTTTCCATTGCCGGGGTAAAGATCGGCCAGTCGGTATTAACCGCAGGGGGCCTGTACATCAGTGCCGGGTCATACCGGTTCGATAACCCTGATATCCCGGTCATGGAACATGACGCCTGGTCAACCGGACCTGTGGAGATCGGGGATGGCGCCTGGATGGGTACACGGGTTACCCTGCTCGATGGGGTGCGCGTGGGCAGAGGGGCTGTCGTCGGTGCCTGCAGCATGGTGAACTCGGAAATTCCCGCCTTTGGCATTGCCGTTGGTACGCCGGCAAAAGTCATTCGCATGCGCAGGTAACAATGCGTTTGCTTCTGTTGTCTCGTTATGTATTGCAGCGTGCAAGGGTAAATAGTGCCTGCTGGCCAGGGAGCGTGTGAACAAGGATGTGTGGAATTACCGGATATATCGCAACAGGCGGCGTGAGCAAGTCCCTGATCGAGACAATGAATCGTGCCATTGCGCACCGGGGGCCGGATGGCGAAGGTATCTTCATCAATGAGGATCACTCGGCCGGCCTGGGGCACCGGCGTCTTTCCATTATCGACCTGGACAGCGGCCGTCAGCCCATGACCAATGAGGACAAAACGCTCTGGATCACCTTTAACGGCGAGATATATAATTACCGGGAAATCCGCCGCGACCTTGAATCCCGCCACAGGTTCTCGACCAGCAGCGATACCGAGGTGATCCTCCATCTGTACGAGGAGAAAGGCGAACAATGCCTGGAAGATCTGCGCGGCATGTTTTCCCTGGCAATCTATGATACCCGCAACCGTACCCTGTTTGCCGCCCGTGATCATCTCGGGCAGAAACCCTTTTTTTATCATCATCAGGGCGATGAATTTATCTTCTCCTCGGAGATAAAGGCGATTCTGGCTGTAAAGCCGGAACTGCGCGAGATGGACAAACAGGCTCTGTATGAATATCTCACCATCCGGATCATCACCCCGCCCCGGTCCATGTTTGTCGGTATCCGGAAACTGCCGCCCGGGCATTTCCTGCTGCTAAGGGATGGCCGGATAACCGTATCAAAATACTGGAATCTGTCCTATGAGCCCAAACTCGGGCTCAACTTTGACGACACGCTTCAGGCCCTGGATGAGAAGTTCGAGGAAACCGTCCGTTATCACCTGGTCAGTGATGTCCCGGTCGGGGCCTTTTTAAGCGGCGGGCTTGATTCCAGCCTGATTGTTTCCATGATGCACAAGGTCGGCGAGCGTAATTTCAAGACCTTTTCCGGAGAGGTTCCTTACCAGAATTTCAGTGAACTTCCCGCGGCGCGCCTTGTGTCTGAGAAAAATGGAACGCAGCTCCATGAGCTGACCATCAATCCATCCCTGGTCAGATCGCTGCCGGATCTGGTCTATCATCTGGATGAGCCTTCCGATCCTCTGTCGGTCTGCATGTACTCCATTTCCGAGATGGCGAGCAGGGAGGTGAAGGTTGTCCTGGGCGGTGATGGCGGCGATGAGCTTTTTGGCGGGTATGACCGTTATTACGGCAACGTGTATGCCAGTTATTATGCGATGCTGCCCGAATCCCTGCGCCGCCATGTACTGGGGCGCTTGCTGGACGTTCTTCCTGATCGGTTCTGGTACCGCAGTATCAGCCATAAACTGAAATGGATGCACCAGATGTCGTTTAGCAAGGGTGGCATGCGGTATGCCAAAAGCCTGAGCTATTTTTATTTTTCCGATAAATACAAAGAGGAGCTTTATACAGAAGCTTTTCGTCGTGATGTGGGCCTGTTTGATCCGGAGGTCTGCCTGGCTGAATATTTTGATGCCGATAATGCCACCAGGATTATTGATAAAATGTTGTATGTGGATTCCATGACCCGGATGCCGGATCATCCCAATATGATCCTGGACCGCATGACCATGGCCCACGGTCTGGAAGCCAGGGCCCCGTTTCTTGATCATAAACTGGCTGAATTCTGCGCCGCCATCCCGCCGGAGTTTAAAGTAAAGGGGACAACGCGCCGATATATCCAGGTGCAACTGGCAAAAAGATATCTGCCGGAAGAACTGCTGTCCAGGAAAAAACAGGGGTTTTCCTCACCTCTGACCTATCTGCTGCAGGATGAATTCAGTTATTTGTATAAAAAATTGTTGAAAAACTCGCTGCTGGTGGATAAGGGGTACCTCCGCCGGGAAATTATTGATACACTTCTGGCAGAACATTTACATAAAAAGGTTGATCATGGCAATCGGCTCTGGCTTTTGTGCAATGCCGAAGTCTGGTATAGAATGTATATTGAAAACCAGAGCAGAGAACAGCTCAAAGCAACACTCATGTCGTGAATGCCTGGATGAAAATACAGAATCGAATTATGTCAAAACAGCATTGTACCATCTTGTTGTGGTTGCTGGCGCTGGTTGCAACCGCCTCAACAACCATGGCAGCTGAGGCTGAATATATCTGGGCAGAAAATGATTTTCCCGGATCCACCCTGTATATGAGCGTCTATCAGGACGGGGCCTGGGGAGAAAAAGAGGTCATTTTCTCGGACGAAAATATCAATATACTGCCTGCTCTTGGCTCAGACAGTGCGGGCAGCCATCTGGCGGTCTGGGTCACCCTGGAGCCCCATGGCAAAAGTGTTCTCAAGTGCAGCTGGCAGCAGGATGACGGCTGGACAGCGCCACAGATCCTCTGGGACGGTTTTAAGGAAAACCTGGCGCCGGTGGTTGTCTTTGACGCTTCTGATTCTCCCTGGGTGTTCTGGTCGGCAAATGATGGTGACGATGATGATATTTTGGCGATTACGTTTAAAAACGGGTCTTGGGGACGTCCTTTTGCAATAAATGAGGAAAATAATGTTCCAGATATTCTTCCCCAGGCCCGTCTCAGCGCTTCCGGTGATATCACTGTCAGTTGGCAGCAGCTTGATGCAGAGAGAGGTTATCATCAGGCAACGGCAGTTATCGGAGTGCATGGAAGATGGGTGAAATCCATGCGTCATGCAAACAAGAGAACAGAGAAGATGCTGGTAACAGAAAAACCACAGGAAATACCTCTTCCTCCTTTTGAGGGAAATAGCCGTTCGACCCTGCATTTCCCAGGTGTGCATTCACTGCAATCCTCTGTGATTAGAAAACGTGTTGATCGTTAATTTTTGAAGTCATGGTTAAGAACTTTATAGCTTTATGTCTGGTGCTTGTATTTTTTTTGCTCTCCGTGCAGGTAGTCTGCGGTTTTGAAATCCTTACTTTTGGCGACAGTATCACCAAGGGTTGGCCTTATGTGGCCTATGATCAAAATGGGACGAGGCGAGGGGGATACCAACAGAAGCTGGAGGCATATCTCGCCGCTGCCGCCTATCCTTCTTATGTATATAATTGGGGGGTGGGAGGAGAAAGCACTCCTGAAGGGGTAAACAGAATAGCCTCGGTCCTGGCATCCCGTCCTGCTGATTATATCCTGATAATGGAAGGGGCAAATGATGTGCTCAATGGTATTTCCGAAAATACGACCCGAACGAATATCGGTATTATGATTGACCGCTCCCGCCAATGGAATGTTATCCCCATTGTCGGTAATATCACCCCAAATACCATGAATGCCACCTATGATGCCCGGGTGCGCGATCGGTATAATCCTCAGGTGGAATCCATTGTCGCGGCAAAAAAAGTGGATTTTGCCAACCAGTTCGATTCCCTACGGCCGGAGTGGATTACCCTTCCGCTTCACTGCGGCGATCATCTGCATCCAAATATTGATGGTTACAGGAGGATTGCCACAACCTGGTGCGATGTTATTGTAGAACTCAATCGTCCGAAACCGCCTGTGGGCGCATATCTGCTTATTTTGTCGCATTAGCAGTATAGCCTTCTTCTGTCATGCGTCTGGGTGGTTCCCTGCATTA
>Ga0256914_1003093_pt1 | contig 13353 bp, 16 predicted proteins | sample HulkmetaG_FD_191571 | JGI IMG/M metagenome (GOLD analysis project Ga0256914, IMG submission 191571) | Hydrothermal chimney microbial communities from Main Endeavour vent field at the Juan de Fuca Ridge, Pacific Ocean - Hulk | ecosystem: Environmental > Aquatic > Marine > Hydrothermal vents ... | reverse complement strand
GCTAGTTTTTGAAGATACTCGTCGAGTTCTTTCTGAGTAAAAAAAGCAGTTCCATAAATGCGAGTAAGCATAGGATTATGACTATCACCCCGCCAATAAGCTCCAGCAATAGAGAGAAGTTTAAAGTGTTTTAGTTTTTGATTTGGTTTGTCAATGTGTCCACCTCGACAGAGATCGATGAATTGGCCAGATTGATAAAAAGTAAGCTTTTCTCCTCGATCAATAATTTCTTGAATAAGTTCTAGTTTATAAGGATTGTCCTTATAGAAGTGGCGAGCTTTTTCTAGTGGCCATTCTTGAGCTTCGAATTTCTCCCAAGTTTTAACTATTTTTTTCATTTCGGCCTCGATTTTTGGGAGATCTTTTTCGGAAATTTTAGTAGAGCCAAAATCAAAGTCGTAATAAAAACCGTCTTTGGTAGTTGGACCAATAGTTGGTTTAGCTTGAGGATAAAGTTTAAGTACAGCGGCAGCGAGAAGATGAGCTGCGGAATGGCGAAGTTGGTCAAGTTGCGAAGACATATAACCTCCTTTAATTATTAAAAAACCCGCTTAAAAGCGGGGAAGTTAAACTAATAACTACCCCACCACTTAAGCGGTTGTAGTAGTAGTGATGGTGGTATGTAGTTGTTTGTTCATAAATTTTAACTTTGGTGGGCGGGAGAGGACTCGAACCTCTGACCTCCTCGATGTCAACGAGACACTCTAACCAACTGAGCTACCCGCCCGTTTTTATATTTAGCATCAAATGTGATACTAAGACGATAAAGTGCGATATAAGTTATTTTAACATGAATTAGAAGAAGGTGAAGTATTAGCCAGTTTGGGTGGCGAGACTTCGCTCTCCTGAAAGCATGAAAGAGCTACCAGACTTTTTTACACCTTTCCAGTAAGCAGAACGTTGAGAGCGTGAATGCCACATTTCTAGCCAAAGTTCGCCTTCTTGGAGGCTTTTTCTAACCATTCGTAGCCATGTAGCTAGTTTTTGAAAGAAATTGAGGTGATAGACTCCTGGATCAACAACTTCTTGGACGACGGCGGTTTCAACTTGTTGTTCAACTTTACCAATTGTTTGGATTAAAAGTTGGAGTTCTTGTCTAACTTCAGCGATTTCTTGCTGAAGTTGTTTTTCGTGGGCAGAAAAAACAACTTGCTCTGACCGGTGAAGTTGACGTTCATAACGACGACCTTTGTTAAAATTTTCCTTAGCGATTTTTTCTTGTTGCTCGTTTTCTTCTTGAAGGTTAAGCCACTGGCTAAAATCAAAATCTGGGGTTTCAAGTGGAGCTTGAGGTTGGGTTTTAACGTTAAGGATTTGATCGTGAATATTCTTGGCTACTCCTTGAGCTACATCAGTTTTAAGAGATGAAGTAAGGGAGCGACCGATCTCACCAATGGACTCAAAAAAACCATCCCCTCTTTTAATTGGGGGTTTTTTAGTTTTTGGTTTGGATTGAAAAGGCTTAAGTGAGTTATCCATTAATAGAGTGGATTATCCTATAACTCGAGAAGTTTGTCAATGAGTTTTTGTTTTTGGAGAACATATCGAGCGTAATTTCTTTCTTGAGGTTGAGGTTTAAGTTTGTCAATTTCAGCTTCGCTTACGGATGGTTTTTCTATTTTAATAAGTTCGCTAAGGATAAACTCTAAACGAAGATTGTCGCGAGCAGCTTTTTTGTATTCTTCAAGTAATTCTTTAACTGATTTTTTTAGTGATTTAGCATAATCTTCAAGACTGATTTTAAGAGGAGTTAGTTGGTTAATGAGACGAGAAAGAGCTGATTTATATTCAGCTTCTACAAGAAGATCGGATAGTTCGACTTTAGCATTTTTAAGAAGAGCGTCGAAGATAAGTTGGAGTTTTTTTTCTCGAGTGATGTTTTCTTTTTGGTTTTTGTTTTTAGTTTTAGTAGTTGAAGAAGATTTAGATTTAGTAGATTTAGATTGAGAATGAAGGATTTTTGAGAGGTAAGAACGATAATCTCCAAGTTGAATTTGAGGACGTTCAGCAATTTCGACTTTAAAAGTCCATGGTTGGTTGGGTTTGGTTTTTATAGGAGTAATTTTAGGTTCAGTTAAGGGTTTTAGATTGTGTTTTTGGATAAATTTTGAATAAATAGATGGTAATAATTTTTCTAAAGCACGACCATAGAGCTTGTCAGTATCTAAATGTTGTTCTACTAAGGAAAGAGGAGCCTTACCTTTACGAAAACCTTTAATTTCTAGTTGTTGGCTAGCTTGTTGAAGAAGTTGGTGGTAAGTGTCTTGGATTTGAGACCAAGGAACTGTTAACTGAAAAGTAACCGAACCATTAGTTTGTTTTTTGATTTCTTCCATAAGTGTGAATTATAAGCTAATTAGAGGGTAATTGGAAGTTTAGAAGCAGGAATTGGTTGGTTTTTGATCTGGTAGAGAAATTTTCGAGTAAGGCGGAGCCAGTGTTGAGTATTGGCAGAATTGTAGGTTTTAGCAATAGTTTCAAGGTTAGTAATATTGTATTTAGTACCAATGCCTTGAGCAACAGTTTGAATGGCTTGATTGAAAGAGTCAAAACAAAGACGATTTTGACCATAAATACCCCAACCGAATGGGTTAAGGCAGTTTGCAGGCATACGCTTGGCGAAGGCAGATTCTGTTCCAGCAATAGCGGCTAAAAGAGCCCAGTCAAGATGATAGTTTTCGGCGTAGGTGATAAGTTCTTTTTCATGACCTTGAAGAGGAGAGTTATATTTTTGAAGAACAAGATTAAGTTTAATTTCTTTTTCAGAAAAATTAATTGACTCCCCTGCCCTAATTTGGTTAGGAGAAAAGAAAGCGGTAATGACTAGAGTGATTAAAAAGATTTTTATTTTTTGAGACATAAAAAAAGCCTAACTTGATAAGTTAGGCGAATTTAGTTCAATTGGGGAAGAGAATACTACAACCTATAATTTTTGTCAAGAGGTTGTTTAAATCTAGAAATTTCCAGACTTTAGATCTTGGAGGAATTGGTTAACTCCTTTGGCCCAGGCTCCATTAGGTGAATGAGGAACGTACTTAGTCATAATTTGATCTGGAGTTTTTAGTCCATAGGCGTAGTAAGATTCAGCTAAGCCTTTAGCAAAAACATCGATCGCTTGATACCAATTATCAAAACAAAGAGTTCCTTGAGAATGAATGCCCCACCCCCAAGCATTAAAGCAATGAGGAGGAACTTTTTTACCTAAGTTTGACTCTTGTTGAGCGATAGCGATGATAAGGTAAGGATCAACTTGATATTTATCGGCTGTTTTGACGATATAATCACCCATTCCTTCAAGAGGAGAACCCCAACGTTTAAGATAACGATTAATGGTAACAGGGCGAGCGTCTTGGCTAGTGATAGCAGTTTTGATTTCAACGGTTTGATTAGGAATAGAGGCAAAAACAATGTTGGTATTGATTTGGTGTTGGCGGACAAATTGATTAAGTTTGGGGTTGAGTTGAGTTTGATTAAAAAAGATCAGACTAAGGATAAAGAAAGTATTGGCGAGTAGATACCAAAGACTAATCTTAAAGAATTTCTGCATATCTGTAGATCATGGTGGCAGAGAAAGAAAGGAATGTCAAGTTAGTGATTTTTTGTTACAATAAAAGCTGTTCTTTAAGAGAATGTTGCCGAGGTGGCGGAATTGGTAGACGCGCAGTCTTGAGGAGGCTGTGGGGTTTCCCGTGGAGGTTCAAGTCCTCTCCTCGGCACCTAGATGGGTCTGTAGCTCAGTTGGTTAGAGCGTTCGGTTTACATCCGAAAGGTCATAGGTTCGAGTCCTATCAGACCCACAAGATTTGCGAGTGGTTGGTGAAACATAAGGTACAATATTATTGGCAGCTTAAAAAGAAAGTTGATGCGGCGAGGTAGCCAAGGTGGTCACGGCGGGTGTCTGAAAAACATCAGATGTCGGTTCGACTCCGACCCTCGCCACAAAAGCGGGTGTGGCGCAGTGGTAGCGCGTCTCCCTTCCAAGGAGAAGGTCGCGAGTTCGAATCTCGTCACCCGCTCAAAAGGATGTTAAAATCATACTAAGTTTGCCGGGTGGTGAAATGGTATCACAGCGGCCTTTGGAGCCGTTTTTCCAGGTTCGAGTCCTGGCCCGGCAGCAACAGTTTTCACTTGATTAGTTTTTGGTAACGGGGAAATTTTTCTTTAAAAGCTTTGATTATAAGTTCAACGGCACTATCTAAAGACAGATTTGCAGTGTTAATAACGAGATCGAAATTTTCGGCAGTGGTAGCATTGGCTCCAAAATATTGTTGGAGAAATTGATTACGATTGGTTTCAACATTTTTTAAGTGTTTAATAGCTTCTTCGCGAGATAATTTTTCATATTTGATAGTGTTAGCAAGTCGAATATTAAAAGGAGCAGTAATACGAACATTAAGAGCTTTGTCTTGAGGAATAATGTGATTTGCACCTCTACCTAGAATAACTACGTTTCTTTCCTTAGCTGTTTCGAGGATAATTTTTTTGAGATGTTTTATGTAAGTATAGTCTGAGAGATAGTTAGGATTAAATAAAGCATGGAAAAGATCGGTAATTTTAGAGCGAGGATGCTCGTCAATTTTCTCTAAAAAACTCGAGGGATAATCAAGCTTTTGAGCAATTTTCTTTAAGAGGATTTTATCGTAAAAGTCCCAACCTATTTTTTTAGCAAGACGTTTAGCTACTAAACGACCTCCGGAGCCTGGGGCGCGAGAGATAGTAATGTCTGGAGACCAACTATCTAATTGGAGTTGAGCGTAATTAATAATCTTACGTTGAAAGCGTTTTTTGAGAAAAGTCTTTTCAATTAAGGCTAATTGTTTACTTTTGTATGTTTGCATTTATAGTTATAGTAAAGTTTTTTTTGAACTTTGGCAAGAATTAATCATCTAGACTAAGAGATTATAAACAGGTAAAATGTTAGAGTTGTAGGACTTTAAAAGGGCCGGTGGCGGAATTGGTAGACGCCCGAGACTTAAAATCTCGTGCCTTTTGGCGTGTGGGTTCGAGTCCCACCCGGCCCACTTATCGGGGAGTAGCTCAGATGGCTAGAGTGTCCCGTTTGGGACGGGAAGGTCGGAGGTTCGAGTCCTCTCTCCCCGACCAAGATTGCTAAAAGTTTTAAAAGTTTTTAAAATAGAGGCGATTAGCGGGTGTGGCGCAGTGGTAGCGCGTCTCCTTGCCAAGGAGAAGGTCGCGAGTTCAAATCTCGTCACCCGCTCAAAATTACTTATAGACAACTTCTTTTTGCCCCAATAGCTCAACTGGATAGAGCGCCGGTCTTCGGAACCGTAGGTTGGGGGTTCGAATCCCTCTTGGGGCACCAAAATGAAAACTAGAATAGTTTTCTTGATATTAATTGGTTTAGGAATTTGGTTGTGGCCGGTAACGAAAGGTTCGGTAGTAGCGGCAGAATTAGAAGCGAAAGTTCTCCAAGCTAGCGATAAAGAATTAGTGGTCAAGATTCTTTCTAAGGGAAAGTTGTTTGGACAGGAAGTAAAAATTCCCAATTCAAAATTACAATCAACTGATTTTAAGGATTATCATCAAGGTGATGTTATTATTTTGGAACAAACGCAAGATCCTGAGGGTAAATCAATCTTTATACCTACTGATTTTGTAAGATTGAATACTTTATCTTGGTTATTTTTACTTTTTTTAGTTACAGTTTTGTTGGTGACTAGATGGCAAGGTTTAAGTTCTTTATTGGGAATGGCTGTTTCTTTCGTAGTAATTTTTAAATTGGTTTTACCATGGATTTTAGAGGGTAAGGATCCTATTTTAGTTAGTTTAGTCGGAGCTTTATTGATAATTCCAGCGACTTTTTATTTGTCACATGGTTTTAATCGAAAGACAAGTTTAGCGATTATAGGCACATTAATATCTTTAGCTATTATTGGCTGGTTAGCTAAAATTTTTGTGGTTCAAGCTAAGATTAGTGGTTTTGCAAACGAAGAAATTAGTTTTTTACAGTTGGCTAATCCTAATAAAATTCAGGTGACTAATTTGTTGATAGCAGCTATCATTATTGGTGCTTTAGGCGTTTTAGATGATGTAACAGTTTCTCAGGCTTCAATTGTGGAGCGTTTGAAGCGGGTCAATCCCAAACTTTCTTTTAAAGAGTTATACCATCAGTCAATGGTGGTTGGCAGAGACCATATATCTTCAATGGTTAATACTCTAATTTTGGTTTATGCAGGAGCTTCGTTGCCTTTATTGTTATTATTTATCAATAACCCTAAACCCATAACTCAAGTTTTGAATTATGAGATTATTGCCGAAGAAATTGTGCGAACTTTGGTAGGAAGTATTGGTTTAATTTTAGCTATCCCAATAACAAATTTGTTGGCTAGTTGGTCATTTACAAAGAAACAGCCAAAACCTTAAAAAGGAAGAAGTTTTTGGCGATTGATTGAGTATTCTCGAGGATAAAAAAGAAATACAGCTGGAGAATCTTCTAAGAGGAAACGTTGAAATTCTTGATAAATTTGTTTACGTAATTTGTGATCTAAGGTTTTACGTCCATCTTCAAGAAGCTTATCGATTTTAAGATTTTGATAGTGGGTAAAATTAGTATCTTGAGTTGAATGCCAAATTGAATACTGATCTGGATCCAGTGAGGGTTTAAAATCCATAAGAGCAACTTGATAACCTTCACCTAAGTTAGGATTGACACTAACGTCAACTTTGATATGAAAAGCATCTCGCCAATTTTGAGCAATTTTATCTGCAATGTCTAGATATTGGAGAGCGGTTTTGATTTCTAAATGAAAGTTTTCTGGGTGTTTAACATTTTCCTGAAAGAGTTTTTGAGCGTGATTAAGATCGTAAGTATAAGTTTTAACATTAGGATTGAAAGCCCATGATTTTTTACTAATAGGAGAGATAGCTCTTTCGTAACCAAAACTTTTGTCTTTAATGGCGTAAGCTAAGGCTTGACGGATAGATTTGTTGCTTAGATTAGCATCGTTATTATTAAAAAATAAAGTAGCAATTCTCCAATAGTTAGTTGTAGTATTAAGATTGATGTGAGGTTGGTTTTTAAGATCGTCAGGAAGATAAGAAAGATTGTTAATTTGGTCAACTTCACCTAATTTAAAAGCGGTTAGAGCGCTATTTTCTGTTGGATAGAATTTATAGATAAGTTTCTCCTTGGAAGATATAAGAACTATTCGTTGGAGAATACCTTTATTGATTTGTAGTTTTTTGAGCACATAGTTTCCTACTCCATACTGTTTATCTTTAAGAATTGGTTGGCTTAGAAAGTAGATAAAAGGAGCAAAAGGTTCTCGAAGTTCAAACTTGATAGTATGTTCATCAGGATAGCTAGTTTTAACTTCTTGAAAAGGTAGTTTAATGTCTTGAGATTTTACAGGTGAACCATCTTGCCATTTAAGAGATTTTAGTTTGAAGAGATAAGTTTTGCCATCAGAACTAATTTGCCAAGAGTTAGCAATTGCAGGATGGATCTTATTTTGTTCATCTAAACTAATAAGACCATTAGATATTTTTTGTTTAATATCTAAAGGAATATCACCTGAGGTAAATTTACCAATTTTGGCAATACGAATAGTTTTTTTTGGTGTTGGTAAGTATTTTAGAGAAAAAGAAACTAAAGCAAATAGTGTAAATGTAAGTAAACTGCTAGTCAGAATGACTTTATAATGACGATTTAAAAAGCTTTGTACTAGCCAATAATAGCTTCTAAATTTTTTAGCAATTCGCATGAGATTAGATAGCGTTAATTAAAGCAATAGCGACGAAAGCAATGGAGATAATAATGGTGGCATAGAAAAAAGTTTTTTCCATACCTCTTTTAGAGTGATAACTAACTCCCCCACCCCAAGCAGAGCCTAAACCAGTACCCTTAGATTGAGTGATTATTAGAAAAATGAGAATAACACTGAGAATAATTTGTAAAATTTCCATGATAATTTATTTAAAAATAGTTTCGTATAAAGAATAGAAGAAACTAATAAGGAAAGAAGAAATAACTAAAGTCCAAAAGAGAGAGATATGCATTGGTGGGAGATTAATTAAACTAGATTGAAAACCTGTAAAATTATAGGCGGTGATAGTAACTCCATCATAAATAAGGTCAAAAATATAAAGAACAATAACATTAACAAGCCAATAAAAGAGACCAAGAGTGATGAGATTAATAGGAAGGAGAATGAGTTTAATGATAGGTTTAAGAATGATATTTATGAGGATAAAAACTAAAGAGGCGATGAAGTAAGTGGTTAAATTAGGTTGAATATGGAAACCAGCAACTAAAGCATTGGTAATATAGAAAGATAAAGCGGTGCCTAGAATGCGGATAATAAGTTTTCTCATGATTTTAGTATATCATAGCTTTTTGGACTGCCAATGGGTTTTGTAAGCAAAAAAACCAAAAATGGCAATTAAAACTAATATGCTTAAGCTAAAACTTAGCCAATGAGATTTAAGAGAATTGATTAGAGGTGATTGATTGGTAAAGGAATAATGCCCATAAGGAGGTAGATAGTCGATCTTAATAGTTTGACCAGTAGATAGTTTGATAGTCTTATTAATTAAGGCTACGTTACTGGTGTTAATAATTTGATTGTTTTTGATTTGGTAACTTTCCTTGATTTTGGGAGGTTGATCAACGATTTTTACGATAACGGTTTTTGTATCACGGTTGGTTTTATAAGCACCAGCTGGTAGAGGATAATTATCTTCTAGTCCATGGCGGACAAAAGCGATATGATTAAAATCAAGTTTATGAAAATAGTCAATACCACCAGTCGTATTGCCCCATGTTGGATCAATGGCTTTCCAAGTTTCAGTTTGAGAATCATAGTATTCTGGCCAAGCGTGAAGAATGTCTTGAGTTAGATCTAGAGGCTTAAGTTGTTGATTGTTGGTATAAGCATAACCATCAATTTCTCTTGCTGGAATACCTATAGCTCTACTGAGAGCGACAAAACTGTCAGTAAATTCGGTACAAATTGCTAATTGAGGATTAGCTAGAGCTTTATCTGCTCCAAGTCGTTTATTTTGATGAGATCGATTATAGTTATAAATAAAGTTGTTAACTAGGTAATCGTAGATATTAGCTGGAGTTTTAAGTTTAGTGGCTAATTGTTTGATTTGATGATTGTTAGTGGGCCAATAGCGAGTGGGTTGAAGAAGTTTATTTAAGTTTTCTGAGGAAGTTGGTAAGTGAGTAAAAGTTGGTTGAGGATAAACTTGGACATAAAGATTGGCTTTTACTAAAGATGATTTTTGTTGATTAAGATTATAAATAGCAAGCCAATTTCCATCAGGATCAAGTTTAATTAATTGGGGTTGAGGAGTTATCGATTCAAGGTAAACGCGTTGATAGGGTGTATCTGGAGGAAGAGCAATTTCTGTGAGAGTACCGGTACTATTGGTTTGAAGTTGATAGGTAAGTTGAAGGTAGTAAGTTTGAGATTTGCCAAAGAGAAGAGTAATGTTTTTGTCTGGAGAATGGGACCAAGTAAAGATTAGTTGATGGTTGGTTTCTTGATAATCGTTTGGTTGAGGAATAGCAAGAAAATCATGGGGGAAAGTGGCAGGTACAATAAGAGTACGACGATAGGTTTTAGCTTCGTTAGCTTTGGACAATTTAGGGAGATTAAGCTCGTAGTTTTTACCTAGTTTCTCTAGGATGTTAGGATTGAAGTAGCTGATTTTTATCGTATTAATTTGATTTTGGCCGATGTTAGGGTTAGGAATAGGAAAGCTAATAGTAGTGTAGTTTTTGCCAAGATCGATATGAGGTTTAACTTTAATTTGATTGACACTAACTTGAATGTTCTTAAGATTGATGGTGCCGATAGAGATAGTATATGAAGTAGGATAGATATTAGCTAGTTTATTTACTAATTGAAGTTGATGTTCTACGTAGGTGGTTTCGTTGGGTAAAACCTGATAACGACTTTGATAGTGAAGTTCATATTCAGATGAAGCAAAAGCGGGTTGTAAAATGGGAATGAGAAAATAAAAGGTGGTGATAAAAATCAAGAAAAGCATAAGATTTAGTATAAGCTAGTTGACAAAAGTTTTAAATTTGGGTATTGTTTGGGTATGGCAGTAACTTTATATCGACGTCAACGTCAGATTTTTGATTTTATTAGTCAGTATATTCAAAAATTTGGAACTTCCCCTACCCTACAAGAAATTGCAGATGCGATAGGGGTTTCATCGTTGGCTACGGTTCATGAGCACATTCAATCTTTAGTGAAAAAAGGAGTGATTCGTAAGTATGAGGGAGCAGTTCGAGGTTTGGAGATAGTAGATAAAAAGTTAGCCAATTTGACCGAAGGAATAGAGTTACCAATTTTAGGTATGATTGCTGCTGGCCAACCTATTCAACCAATGACAGACCCGAACGCGACGATTAGAATTTCCCCTTCTTTATTGTCTGGGAAAAAGCGGGCTTATGTTTTAAAAGTAAGTGGTGATTCAATGATTGAGGAGGGAATTTTAGATGGTGATTATGTAGTTGTTGAGGAGCAAGATGAAGTTCAAAATGGAGATATTGTGGTAGCTTTATTGGAAAATGGTTTAGCAACTCTAAAGAAGTTCTTTAAAGAAGCATCTCGAATTAGATTACAACCGGCCAACTCTTCTATGGAACCAATTTATGTCAAAAACGTTAAGATTCAAGGTAAGGTTGTAGGTTTAATTAGAAGATTTTGAAGAATTTGAATGTTGTTGTTTCCAGGCTTTAAGACGATGATGTTTGTGTCTAAGATAAAAAATGAAACCAATTATTAAGCCAATGGCTATGATAAGGTCGAATTTATGAAAATAAGTACCTAAAGTGTGCCAATTTTCTCCTAGTTGAAAGCCAAGATAGGCTAAAAAACTAGACCAAAGTAAAGAACCAAGAGCAGCATAAATTAAAAATGGTTTCAAAGGCATTCGAGCAATACCAGCTGGTAAGGAGATAAAAGTACGAACGATGGGTAAAAGACGACCAATAAAGGTGGTGATGTTCCCATATTTATCAAACCAATGAATAGCGTCATCAAGTTCGTATTCATGAATCATGACAAATTTGCCGTATTTACGGATGAGCTGACGAGCCTCTTCTTCGCCGCGAAAATAGCCCAAAGCATAAGAAGCAAGTGAACCTAAAACTCCTCCAAGAGTACCCCAAATAATGACCCAAACAAGCTGAAAACGACCTTGAGAAACTAAATATCCAGAAAAAGGCATGATAATTTCTGATGGTAAAGGAATGTTAGCGGATTCAATTGCCATTGATAAAGCAATGCCAAGATAGCCAAATTTATCAATAAGAAAGATAACAATTTCGGTAAGGGGTTTTAAAATAAGTTCAAGCATAGGTTTCATGATAACACGAAAAGAATTAATTCAGAAGTGATAAAATTGTAATGATGACAAAGTTAATAGTTGTAGGGACGCCAATTGGAAATTTAGAGGATATTTCTTGGCGAGCTCTTAAAGCTTTAGATGAAGTAGAAACTTTAATTTGCGAAGATACTCGAGTAACTGGCAAGTTATTGCAAGCTTATCGTGATCGAGGTTGGTTAAAAAATAAACCTAAGTTAATAGCTTATAACGATTTTAATGCTAGACAAAAGCTAGACAAACTTAAGGAAGTTATCAAAAGGGAAGAAGTAACCGGTTTAGTCTCAGATGCAGGAATGCCATTAATATCAGATCCTGGTTATCGAATAGTTCATTTTTGCTATCAAGAAGGAATAGAAGTAGAAGTAATTCCTGGACCTTCAGCCGTGATTGAAGCGGTGGTGTTAGCAAATTTAGGAGGAGATAAATTTATGTTTTATGGATTCTTACCTAAAAAATCCGGCAAATTGAGGCAAAGTTTAGAAAAAATTAAAGCGATTTGGGAAATAGAGCCCGATGTAAAGATGGTCTTATTTGTAAGCCCTCATCGTATTAAAAAAGATTTGGAAGTTATGATTGAGGTTTTGGGGCCTAAAAAAAGAGGAGTTTTATTACGAGAAATGACGAAAAAATTTGAGGAGAGAGTAGAAATGGATTTAGATAGTTTGAAAAAGTGGTTAGATTCGAAAAAGATAAAAGGAGAGTTAGTTTTAGTTTTGACGGCGGTTTAGATAAGTTTCAATTTCTAAGAGACGATTGTATTTAGCTAACCGTTCTCCTCTGACTGGAGCTCCGAATTTTACATAATCTGCTCCTAAGCCAACAGCAAGATCAGCAATGAAAGCATCATTGGTTTCGCCAGATCGATGAGAAACGATAAATTTGAAGTTATGTTGTTTAGCAATGCTAATAGTTTGAAGGGTTTCGATAATAGTGCCAATTTGATTAGGTTTAATAAGGATGGCGTTACAAGCTTGAGTGTCAATGGCTTTTTGAAGTCGTTTAGGATTAGTAGTCAAAAGATCATCGCCGACTAACAAAGTTTCTGATGATAATTGAGTTTTGAATTGAGACCAAGCAGACCAATCATCTTCTTGAAAAGGATCTTCTAAGTATTTTAAGGGATAAGTTTGGAGTAATTGTTGATAATAAACCTGTAGCTTTTTAGAGTCTAAAGGTTGAGATTGATTTTTTAGTTTATATTGACCTTTTTGATAAAAATCATTTGCAGCAAAATCAAAACCGAGAAAAATATCTTGACCAAGTTGATACTGAGAAACTTGAAGGGCTTGCTTGAGGAGTTCAAGAGCTTCTTTGTCATTTTTTAATTGGGGAGAAAATCCCCCTTCGTCCCCAACGGCAGTAGAGAGCCCTTGTTGTTGAAGAAGTTTTTTGAGTTCAAAAACAGTTTCTGAAGCTAACTGGAGACTTTGGGAGAAACTTAATTTAGAACTAGAAACAAGGTGGAATTCTTGAAAAGTGAGGTAACCGGCTCCATGCTTTCCTCCATTGATGAGATTAAAAGTTGGTTGAGGAATTTTAAGTTTGACTTTAGGGGCAAATGTATCATGAATATAAAGAAAGAGAGGTTTTTTAGCCAAGTTAGCAGCTAGTTTAAGTCCGGCTAAAGAGACTGATAAGATAGTATTAGCACCGAGATTGCTTTTGTCTGGAGTACCATCTAGTTTAAGGAGTAGACTATCTAATTTAAGTTGATTTCCAACTTCGAATCCTAGAAGCTGAGGGGTAATAACTTGATTAATTTTCTCGATGGCTTTTAAAACACCTTGACCATGATATCGGTTAGGATCATGATCACGTAGCTCTTTAGCTTCATGAGTGCCTGTTGAAGCACCTGCAGGGACAGAAGCGGTAGCCCAAATACCAACATCTGTCATAATAGAAGTTTCTAGGGTAGGATTACCTCTAGAGTCAAGGATTTCACGAGCAACGATTTGTGTAATTTTAGCCATTTCAGTTTAACTT
>Ga0256914_1003092_pt1 | contig 13356 bp, 11 predicted proteins | sample HulkmetaG_FD_191571 | JGI IMG/M metagenome (GOLD analysis project Ga0256914, IMG submission 191571) | Hydrothermal chimney microbial communities from Main Endeavour vent field at the Juan de Fuca Ridge, Pacific Ocean - Hulk | ecosystem: Environmental > Aquatic > Marine > Hydrothermal vents ... | reverse complement strand
CTTCAATAGTAATAGACTCTTCAATAATTGGTTCAGGAACAGGTGCAACATATGTATTTTCATATTCATATTCTGCAATAACTTGGTCTGAGCTTTCATATGGGATAACAGGTGCTAAATCTCCACCTGCATTTGTAAAACTGCTTAGTGCTAATAGTGTTGCTATTGATAATTTAAAATTTTTCATTTGTAATCCTTATTTTAATATTTTAATTTGCTTGGTTGGAGTTATCTCTTTTCTAAAGAGAAACATTCCCAATAGTGTTGAGATGAAGAGTATTATTCCTATGCTAATACGGTTTAGAGCGGGGACAGAGGCTTCATATGTTTCACAGTCACAATCACAATCTTTATTATGATTATCCTCGTCACATGATGTAGGGCATATTGCATCTTTTTCATCTTCATTATCTTGTTGATTTACATTATCTTCTACTTCAACAGTTTCTTCTACTTGAATAACTTCTTCTACCTCTTCGGGGTTGGTTCTTTGTCTTATTACTGTTATTGTTGCTTGGTTACTATGGTTTCCACAACTGTCTGAAATATGGTAGCTAATAGGTGTTGGGGAATTGCTATAATTATTGTTAGGAGAAAAGGTGATGACACCTGCCTCTCTAACACTCCACATTCCCTCGTTATCTACAACCAATATCTTTGCATCTTCACTGAGTTCAGCTCCTGTCAAACTATTTAAGATAACACTGTTATCTTGGATATTACAGTTGTCATCAGTGTCATTATCAATATCATTATCCAAGAGATTAAAGCTTATATCCCCTGTTGTAAAAATCTCTTCTCTATCATCTGTTGCGGTAGGTGCAGGGGTAACCGTACAGGTACTAACTTTATGCATACCATCATTTTCTGCCTCAAATAGCTCTATGATACTGTTGTTTGATAAGGCATAGTTATAGATTTTAATTTCATCTAAATGACCTTGAAATTTACTTGTTCCACCACATCCTAAACACTCACCAACTAATAGTTTTTCAGAGTTTGAGGATAGAGGATTGTTTGAGTAGGCATAGGTTGAGTCAACTGCTCCATTGATGTATATTTTTACCTCTTTAGTTGTATGGTCTCTCGTTAAAACAATATGTGTCCATGTGTTAAGAGGAATAGCATTTTGTGAGTATGTTCCTCTGATACCATTGTGTTTATATCTAATTTTCCCTGTACTATTTATGCTTAAAAAGTACTCACCATTAGATGCAAACTTTCTATTACTTCCTTCACCATCTCCTCTTGTAATTAAAGCCTGTTGTCCTCTTTTTGACTGTTTTACCCAAAGAGATAGTGTTAAGCTCTTAATTAAGTCTAATTTTGGGTCATGTTCAACGCTCATTGAACCACTTCCTGATAGAGACAGTGTACTCTCCCCTTTGGTTAATCTTGCACCTACAGATGAGAGTTGCCCCTCTAATCCACTTCCTGCATGATTTTCTATGGTTGTTCCACTACATTCAGTATATTTATAATCTGCTACCAGTGCAAAACTATTTATTGTCACCAGCGACAATATAACCCCTATCCTTATAAAATTTTTCATAATAAACTCCTAAAATATTAATTATTGTTGAAAACAATACAATTACAAATGGATAATAACATTATATGTTTAAAACAGAGTTTAATATTATTTAATTTTTTAAATTAGAATTAAATGAAAATAGGACTAGGAGTTGTTTATATTTTGTATGTAATTAGATACTTATATAGGTGTAGAGTGAAGAAGGTACAACGCCATTGGAGGAGATTCTCCAATGGTATAAGAGTAAAAAGAGTGTTAGTTTCTCTTCTCAATAATCTCTTTAGCAACATTTTGTGGTACTTCATCATAGTGATCAAATTCCATTGCGTATGTAGCACGACCTTGACTCATTGAACGAAGGTCTGTTGAGTAACCGAACATTTCAGAAAGTGGTACAAATGCATCAACAATTTTACTTCCAGCTCTGTCTCCCATTCCACGTACAATTCCACGTCTTTTAGAGATGTCTCCAATAACGTCACCCATGTAATCTTCAGGAGTTTCAACTTCAACTTTCATCATTGGTTCAAGAATTACTGGTTTAGCTTCTCTACAACCCTCTCTGAATCCCATTGATGCTGCCAGTTTAAACGCCATTTCGGATGAATCCACGTCATGGTAAGAACCATCATAAACAGTAACTTTGATATCTTCAACAGGGTAACCTGCTTGAATACCTCTGGTCATTGCTTCTTGAATACCTTTGTTTACTGGTTGGATAAACTCTTTTGGAATAACCCCACCTTTAACAGCATCAACAAACTCGTAACCAAAACCAGCTTCTTGTGGCTCAATATGTAAGTAAACATGACCAAATTGTCCACGTCCACCAGACTGTTTCGCGTACTTGTACTCTTTCTTAACAGACTCACGAATGGTCTCACGGTAAGAGACTTGTGGTGCGCCAACTTCAGCTTCTACGTTAAACTCTCTTTTCATTCTATCTACAAGAATTTCAAGGTGAAGCTCACCCATTCCTGAAATAATAGTTTGACCAGACTCTTCATCTGTGCTTACTCTAAATGATGGATCTTCAGCTGCTAGTTTACTAAGAGCAATCCCCATTTTTTCTTGGTCAGCTTTCGTTTTTGGCTCAACGGCAACCGAGATAACTGGATCTGGGAAGTCCATTCTTTCAAGAACAACTTTATCAGAAGCATCACAAAGTGTATCACCCGTGGTTGTGTTTTTAAGACCAACAACAGCACCGATTTCACCTGCGTAAATCTCTTTTACTTCATCTCTTTTGATAGCGTGCATCTTCATGATTCTACCAATTCTCTCTTTTTTGTCTTTTGTTGAGTTATGCACGTAAGAACCTGACTCCAAAGAACCACGGTAAACACGAATAAATGTCAATTGTCCAACAAATGGGTCGGTCATAATCTTAAATGCCAATGATGCAAATGCACCCTCGTCGGTAGATTCAACTTCAACTTCAACATCTTCATCATCCATCATCGTACCTTTGATGGCAGCAGACTCAACTGGAGAAGGAAGGTAATCAACAACAGCATCAAGTAGCGTCTGAACACCTTTGTTTTTAAACGCAGTACCCACTGTCATTGGAACAATGTGCATACTAATGGTTGCAGCTTTAATTCCTGCTTTTAACTCATCTTCAGGAATCTCTTCACCTTCAAGGAATTTCTCCATTAGCTCCTCTTGACCATCAACTTCAGCAATTGAGTCAATTAGTTTCTCACGGTACTCTTCAGCCAATTTCATCATATCTTCAGGAATCTCTTCTATGTGGTAGTTAGAACCCATAGCAGCGTCCATGTCCCAAACAATGGCTTTCATTTTAACAAGGTCAATAACCCCTTGGAAATGCTCTTCTGCACCAATTGGAAGTTGGATAGGAACAGGATTACCTTTTAGTCTGTCTTTGATTTGTCTCTCAACTTCATAAAAGTCTGCACCTGTTCTGTCATATTTGTTTACAAAAACGATTGACGGTACACCGTAACGGTTTCTCTGTCTCCAAACAGTCTCTGATTGTGGTTGAACCCCACCAACGGCACAGAATACAGAAACAGCACCATCAAGAACCCTCATAGAACGTTCAACTTCAATTGTAAAGTCAACGTGGCCTGGAGTATCTATAATGTTAATCTGTTTTTTTGCCCATTCACAAGTAGTAGCCGCAGAAGTAATGGTAATACCTCTCTCTTGCTCTTGCTCCATCCAGTCCATTGTTGCTGCACCATCGTGAACTTCACCGATTTTATGCTCAACACCTGTATAGAAAAGGATTCTTTCAGTGGTTGTAGTTTTACCTGCATCAATGTGCGCAGCGATACCAATGTTTCTAACGTCTTCGATTTTGTGTGTTCGTGCCATGCTATCCCCTTACCATCTATAGTGAGCGAATGCTTTGTTAGCTTCAGCCATTCTGTATGTATCTTCTTTTTTCTTGAATGCAGAACCTTTATCTGTTGCCGCTTCCATTAATTCGTTAGACACTCTCTCTACCATTGTTCTTTCGTTTCTTTTTCTAGCTGCGTCAATTAACCATCTAATAGCCAATGTCTGTTGACGTGCAGGTCTAACTTCGATTGGCACTTGGTACGTAGCCCCTCCGACTCTTCTACTCTTTACTTCCATTACAGGTCGAACGTTATCCATTGCCTTGTTGAATACTTCGATACCTTTTTCACCAGATTTCTCTTCAATTCTCTCTAGTGCAGCATACATAATCTTCTCTGCTGTCACTTTTTTACCGTCTAACATTACGGCGTTTACAAACTTTGTTAAAACTTTAGAACCATGTACTGGATCTGGCAATACTGGTCTTACGGGAGCTTTTCTTCTTCTCATATTATATATTTTCCTTATATCTTCAATCGTTTACTATTGATTTACTCAAGTTTTGTCCCCTAAGGCAAACCTCTAAAGATTCTTGACAACACCTGTTTTAAGCTCATCGCTGAACCAACACTCTTTTGTGTGACATGGTCACACCTACCATCTTTTTAACGTTTTAAGTTGTCTAGTTTTTTGGTCTTTTAGTACCATATTTAGAACGAGCAACTTTTCTACCGTTAACACCAGATGCATCCAATGCTCCACGAACAATATGATACTTAACACCAGGTAAATCTTTGATTCTACCACCACGTACAAGTACGATTGAGTGCTCTTGAAGGTTGTGTCCCTCTCCACCGATGTATGAGATAACTTCAAATCCACTTGTCAATCTAACTTTTGCAACTTTTCTCAACGCTGAGTTAGGTTTTTTTGGAGTTGTTGTATAAACTCTAGTACATACACCTCTTCTTTGAGGACAGTTTACTAGTGCAGGTGATTTTGATTTTTTCACTTGCTTTTTACGCTCTTTACGTATTAATTGGTTAATTGTAGGCAATACAATTCCTTTATTTGAATTAAAATCTGGACTTGAAAGTCCCGAAAAATCGCTGTTTAGACGTACTTTCGGGACTTGCAAATTTAGAAAATGGTGCATATTATATCCAAATATGCTTTAGTTTTATAGAAGAAGAAAAACTATTTTAAAAACGCTTCAACTTTTTGAGTAACTGTTTCTTTTGTGACACCATTTAAAAATCCATACATCAAGGCTCCACCTGCACCCACTCCCTCTTTGGCTTCTCCTTCATCATAGAGTTTTAATGCAGGGTGTTGGCTAAGAGAGAAATCAAAGTCCACGTAGTAACTATTGATAGAGAATTTTGGTAAATTTAATAGCATCTTGATATCTGAATTTTTATCTTTAGCTATCCATTTAGTTGTACAGAGAGCTAAGTTTGAGGTCTCTATAGAGCCTCCCATAAGTTGTAAGATTTTATTAGCAACAAGCAGAACAGAAGCCATCTGTGTTCCTCCTGCCAAGACCAAGGGGATTCGATTATTAAGTCCTAAAATAAATCCTGCGTTAAAAATAAGCATATTATCACTTACTTTACTTAAGATATCAAAAATATCATTTCTATCTTTTATATTTGAGAGGGCTAATTTTAATGTTTTTTCTCGAACATTATTTGGAACTTTTTTAAAGGAGCTAGAGAAACAGTTTTCTACTTTATACCCCAATCCTAACGCTGTTGCCATCGCTGTGGTTGTTCCACTTGGAACGGACTCTCCTAATATGATATACTCATCTTTACACTGATAGGATTGACCAAACTCCACCCCTTTTTCAAAAAGCTCTGGAGCATTTATATTGGCACCTTTGGAGATATTGCCACTTGGTTTTATATCAAAATGGTGTATTTTAAAGTAGGAGAGTTGAGGAGCAATCTCCAGACCTAAATCCAAGAGTTCAATTCGACCATAAGGAGATAGCAGATGTACACCTCTGGTGATAAGGGCAGGGGTTGGCACACCTTTTGGTGTTTCGGCAATGTTTTCTAAGCTTCGTATCTCTCCTGTACAGAGAAACTCACTGTCCAGAGTTGGGGTTAGGTGTATTATCCCAGGAATTCCTGCTTGAGTAATTCCTTCTATATTGGCTGTTTTTGTATTGCTTAATGAAAGCATAAATGTTGCTTTTTTTCCTCGTAATGATTCTATAAAATCAGGTTTACCTGTAATGGTTTTTATCATCTTCTCTCTTTTTACTATTTTAATTTTTGAAAAGCAATCTCTAGTGCATCATAAGGGATAAGTCCTGTTTGTAAAAACTGAACCTCTCCCTCTCTGTCCAAAACAATAAGAAAAGGAATTGCCCCTTTCCACTCTGCTTTTTTTGCCGTATGATAGGCAAATGTTTGAGTCGCTTTGTTAAATGGGACTACGGGGTAGTTGATTTTTTTATCTTTGACATAGTTCTCAAGGTACTTTCTATTTAGTCCCCGTACTTCTACGGCAACAATCTCAAGTTCTTTGCCGTACTTTTTACGTATTTTAATAAACTCTGGAATCTCTCGTTTACAAGGAGGGCAGTTATAGCCAAAAAAAGAGAGAAAAATAATTTTTCCTTTAAACTCTTGAATATCCAGTCCATTGGGTGTAGCTCTAATATGTAAGGTTTTCCCTTCTAATGTAGTAAGTTCAAATTTTTCTAACGTCTCTGTTGGGGTTGAGATGTGCTTCTCACCATTCTCATCACTTATAGTAAGGGTAGGAAGTAAAAACAGAAGAGAAAATATAATATGTTTTAATATAATATGTTTCATATAAATACCTTATTAAAATTTTTAGGGATTATATTCTTTTTTTGTTGAAAATCAACCTTTTATAAAGCGTCTACCCTTGTTTTTATTTTTAAATTTTTGATAAAGTTAAAAAAAATTGAAAAAACATACTAAATACCGATTGTTTTTAATTTAAATCTAGTTATAATGCCTTCAGATGAAAGATGAGTGTGGAGATATATTTCTTCTCTATTTGGATTCGACTTTATCCATCGATTGAATTCGTGGAGAAGTTATATATTTACAATAAGGTACGACAATGGCAGAATTAGTTAATGGAACTGTGAAATGGTTTAACGATGAAAAAGGTTATGGATTTATAGAGCAAGCGGCAGGAGGGGATGATGTATTTGTACATTTCAGACAAGTAAACAACCCAAGTGGTGGTAGAGTCTCTTTGGCTGATGGTCAAGCTGTAACATTCGAAATCGGTGAAGGTCAAAAAGGTCCACAAGCTGAAAACGTGACAGCAGTATAATTTTATACTGTTTAGGGGATGGACTTCCATTCCTTTTTTATAACTACCCCAAAAAATAACATATTTTTCTCTTTTATGGCTTACTTTAGCCTATAGTTGATATAATATCGTCAAAAATAAACTACCCTAATGGACAATATATAGATGCATCGATTTGAAGCTTACTTAGAAAAAAATTTACCCACGGTTGATAGTTTTCACCCATATTATAATAATGCGTTAGCAACCATGTTATTAGCAGGTGGCAAACGTTTTCGTCCTATGTTACTGCTTAGTGTTGTTGAAGCATACGAACCTTTACTTTTTGAAGCATCTTTGGCTCCTGCTTTGTCATTGGAGTTTCTACATACCTATTCATTGATACATGATGACCTTCCTGCCATGGACAATGCTCCTCTTCGACGTGGGTTTGAGACCCTGCACATAACCTATGACGAGGCTACTGCTATTTTGGTGGGTGATGCTCTTAATACAGAAGCGTTTTATCGACTTTCAAAAGCCCCTCTTCGTGATGATATTAAAATTAAATTGGTAGAGTTACTAGCAAGAGATGGAGGAACCTATGGTATGGTATTGGGACAGTCGATAGATTTATATTTTGAAAATTATCCCCTCTCCATCGAGCAAGTTAAAACGCTTCATATCAATAAAACGGCGAAACTTATTGCTACTTCATTAATGATGGGTGCTGTTATTGTTGGTTTAGAGAAGAAAAAACAGGATGAACTTTACAATTTTGGAATTGACTTGGGACTGCTTTTTCAAATTCAAGATGATATTATTGATGAAACACACAGTGATGAAGAGGCAGGGAAAACAACAAGTAATGATGGGGATAAAAACTCATTTGTCACGTTGATGGGATTAGAGAAGACAATTGAAGAGGCAGAATCGTTAGCAAAAAGTTTGGCTGAACGATTTAATCATTTTGATGATGTTCTTCAAAATGGACTTTATGATATTGTTCAAAAATATCTCTACCGACACAGATAACTTATATTTGGGGCTAATGCCTCTGATTTAAAATAATATAATAGAGTTAAAGATGTAAAATAGTAATTTTATATCTTTAAAACTATTTTAAGGACTTTACGTGGCAATGACAGAACAGAATACTATGCGAAAAAAAATGGCAAATACCATTAGATTTTTAGCAGCAGATATGGTACAAATAGCAAATTCAGGACATCCAGGGGCACCAATGGGTTTAGCCGATATCGCGGTGGTATTAAGTGAACATCTAAATCATAATCCTAAAAATCCAAAGTGGTTAAACCGTGACCGTTTGGTATTTTCAGGGGGGCATGGCTCTTCTCTTATCTATTCACTTTTACATCTTTGGGGGTATGATTTAAGCCTAGAAGACCTTAAAAACTTTAGACAACTTGACTCTAAAACACCAGGTCACCCAGAGTTTGGTCACACTGATGGTGTTGAGATAACCACAGGACCATTGGGTCAAGGAATCGCTAATGCTGTAGGGTTTGCAATGGCCTCAAAATATACAGGAAATCAAGTGAACTCTGAAACGTGTGAGCTTATCGACCATAAAGTATATTGCTTGTGTGGAGATGGAGACCTACAAGAGGGGATATCTTATGAGGCGTGTTCTTTGGCAGGACATTTAAATCTTGACAACATGGTACTTATCTATGACTCTAACTGTATCACTATCGAAGGAGATACCTCTATTGCATGGAGTGAAGATGTGGCACTTCGTTTTGAAGCACAAGGTTGGGATGTAAAAAATATCAATGGTCACTGTTATGAGGAGATAGATAAAGTATTAAATGAAGTTAAAACGGCTAAAAAACCTACTATTATTATTGCCAATACGATTATTGGTAAAGGGGCAATGGAGTTAGAGGGGTCTGCTTCTACACATGGCTCTCCTCTTGGTGAGACCATTATTAGTGAATCAAAAGCAAAAGAGGGATTCCCTGCTGAATCATTTCATATTCCTGAAGATGTACTGATTCGTTTTAGATGTGCAATTGAGAAAGGTGATATGTTGGAGAAGCAGTGGATTCATCTGCACAAACAAGCACCACTCATAGAGCAAAATGAGGCGATGGACAGACTTCTTAATCCTGATTTCTCAGCGATAGCGTTCCCTGACTTTACACAGAGTGGAGCGATGGCAACGCGTGACTCTAACGGTAAAATTTTAAACGCCATTGCCAAAGCGATTCCTTCATTTATCGGAGGCTCTGCTGACCTTGCTCCTTCGAATAAAACGGATTTAAAAGATATGGGAGACTTTCCAAAAGGGCGAAATATGCACTTTGGAATTCGTGAACACTCGATGGCAGCCATTACCAATGCGATGGCTCTTTATGGAACAGTAATCCCTTTTAATGCAACGTTTTTTGTATTTTCTGATTATCTAAAACCAAGTGCTAGAATCGCAGCACTAACAAGCATTCAAAATTTCTTTATTTGGACACATGACAGTATTGGGGTAGGGGAGGATGGGCCAACCCATGAGCCAATTGAGCATATTAGCCAGTTTAGAGCATTGCCAAACTTCTATGTATGGAGACCTGCTGATGCTACAGAAAATGTAGAGGCATGGAAAACAGCCCTTAGTATGAATGCTCCTCATGGTTTTGTTCTCTCTCGTCAAAAGCTTCAGACCCTTAAACCAAAAAGAGATTTTGGAGAGGTGGCAAATGGTGCTTATATGGTGAAGAAGAGAAAAGATGCAAACTTTACATTGATGGCAAGTGGAAGTGAGTTGATGCTTTGTCTTCAAGCTGCATGTCATTTAGAGATTCTTGGAATTAAAGCAAATGTTGTTTCTGTGCCATGTCTTGACCTATTTAATGAGCAAGATGAAGCGTACAAATCAGAAGTTATTTCAAAAGATACCAAGGTGTTAGCTGTAGAAGCAGCAACTGCTACTGAGTTTTACAGATATGCCGATGATGTATTGGGCATGGAAAGTTTTGGGGCTTCTGCTCCTGCTGATTTACTTTTTGAGAAGTTTGGATTTACAATTGAAAATGTGATGAGACGAGCTTGTACATTGATGGATGTTGAGTATAAAAAGGTAGATTTAGGTAAATGTTAGATTTGGTTAACCTTTTATTTATTTATTTTGAATATAATCTTAAATCTAAAAAGAATTAATTAAGGATATAAAAAGCATGATGAAAAGAAACATAAAAAGAAACATGAAAATTGCATTAAGTGTAATGTTGTTTGCCACGTTAGGTTATGCAGAAGCAGAGTTTGGAACTGTTAATGGTGAAGAGATTTCAAAAGATGAAATATCTCAGACGCTGGGGCAATCGGGTATGAAATTTTCTACACTGGATCCAGCGATGAAAAAAAGAGTTATGGAGATGATTGTTGACCGAAAGCTTCTCTCCCAACACGCCTCAAAGAGTAAAATTGGAGAGAGTGATGATTTTAAGTCAAAGTTGGCGTTGCTTAAAAAAGAGTTAATCTTAAATCTTTGGATGGAACAAGAGTCTAAGAAAGTTTCAGATACTGTAACTGATGATGATTTGAAAAAGAGTTATGAGAAAAACAAAGAGAATTACAAAGTAGCTGCACAACTTAAAGCTAGACATATTTTGGTAAAAGAGGAGAAAGAGGCGAAAGAGATTATTGAGGCTCTTGGAAAAGCTAAAGACGTAAAAGAGGAATTTATTAAACTTGCCAAAGAGAAGTCAACAGGACCTTCTGGTAAAACTGGTGGTGACCTTGGGTGGTTTACCAAAGACAGAATGGTACCTGAGTTTTCAGCAGCAGCAGACAAGCTAAAAGATGGTGAGTTTACCAAAGAGGCGGTAAAAACACAGTTTGGTTATCATGTTATCTATCTTGAAGGCAGAAAAAAAGAGGGTCTTAAATCTTTTGATGAGGTCAAAGATCAACTAAAAACAACAGTACAAAGAGGTAAATTTAATGCATTTATGGATGATAAAGTAAAATCACTAAAAAAAGATGCTAAGATAAATCTTAAAGATTTTTCAGCTAAAAAATAGTATCTTCCCCTTTAAAAAGAGAGAGTTTAACTCTCTCTTCTCTTTTTTACTAAAAATGCCCCCGTATTACTATACATCGCGATAAACTGTTTTGCTTCATGTCTATTTTCAAATCCCACTATCTGTACTTTATAGATGCTTCTTTCTCCTTGGACAATTTGGCTGATTCTTGTTGTAAACTGGTCACCCATTAATTTATATTTTTTGGCATATACTTTAGCTGTGTGATATTGGCTAAAGGCTCCGATTTGTACTATGTTTGATGTTAAATAACTCTTTTTCTCCTCCTCTTTTTCATCCCTTTGAACACTCTCTATCATTTGGGTTTTCCCTATGAACGGTTGTGAACATTTTTTAAATCTTGTTAGTATCTGTTGTTGAGTTGAGGATGATGTAAATGATGCGAGACAGCTTCCTTTTTTACATTCAGTATTTGCTTGGGCAACAGCATTTAGAACTAGAAGGGATAGAAATATTATTTTTATTAAATAAATATTATTTTTCATAATTAATCCTTGTTTTATATATTTAATTAAGTATATCTTTAATAAACTTAAAATAAACATAAATAAATTAAAATTATTTTTAATTAAATTAAAATTTAATATTTTAAATTGTTAATTTGGTGGAAAAATTTAAAATAAAAGTGAAAATTTTCTTTTTTCGACACGATTTGGACACAAATGGTAGATATACTACAGACATGAGAGACATAATTTCCCCCTCCTATATTTTATTGTGCCTCTTGTAACTCATATGGCTTTTACCCAATATTTATTTTTTCCCATAGCTGATTAGGCAAGGGTAAAAGCTCTTTTAACTATCTCTTTTAACTCAATAACCCTCGAACTTCATCTTCATCTATTAGGTCTTTATTAAACTTAATCACGGCAATCTGTTCTGTTTCATTAACATACGATTCCACTATCGCCTCATGTGAGGTTAAGGCAGAGACTTTTTCTCGGTCAAAGATATCCAATGGCAAGTAGACATTTCCTCTGTTATTTGGGCTTGGCATGGTGAGTACCCAAAAAAACCATGCGATAGAGATAAATGTCACAACAATTGCCAAGGTGGCTCTGTCAAAATGTTGCATCACCCAACCTGCCAAGATTCCACCTAAAAAGATACCGATATAACCAAAGGTATTTGCCACCGATAGGGCTGCTCCTTTTTGGTGTACTTTGGCAAACTTGGCAACAAAGCTTTGAAGCAGAGGTTCAAACATATTAAATCCGATAAAAAAGAGGACAACACCTGTGATAAATACCCACGGAGTCGAGGCAAATCCCATCGCCAAAAATCCTAAAAGAACAGAGATAATAGAGATTAAAAATACCTCTTTACCTTTTCCATACTTCTCTCCAAAAATGGCAGCAGGTCCCATAGAGATAACTCCCAAAATCATCGCAGGAAAATAGACTTTCCATAAATCAACTTTTTCCCAACCAAAACCACCTTGGCTAACCTCATTGGTCATCACCAACGGGATAATAAAAAATGCCATAGTCATAATCAGCCAGTGAAAGAAAAAGGTAACATACATTCGCACCAACGCTTTGTCTTTGAAGACCTCAGAGAGTTTTGACTCCTCCTCTGAATAGGTATGCACAATGGTTGGGGGTTGTGGTACCGAGGTAAAAAGCACACCAATGGCAATTACGGATAATACTGCTGTAAGCCAAAAGAGTTTGTCTATTCCCCAATGACCACCCACAATTGGGGACACTATCATCGCAACAGCAAAACTCATGGCAATAGTTCCTCCCATAATTGCCATGGCATGGGCTCTCTGCTCCTCTTTGACGAGGTCGGCTATCATCGCTGATACTACCGAACCAATCGCCCCTGCACCTTGCAAAAAACGACCGATAAGTAGCATATAGATATTGTCACTCATTGCAGCGATTACAGAACCTGCAATAAAGATAAGAAGACCAATCAGCAGAACTGATTTTCGTCCGAACTTATCAGACATCATCCCAAATGGTATCTGAAAAATAGCTTGGGTTAGGGCATATCCCCCCACAATAAGACCTGCAAGAAAAGGGGTTCCCCCTTCCATATCCAAGGCATAAAGTGAGAGAACAGGAAGCACAATAAAGAGTCCAAAAAATCGTAAAGCTACGATAAAGCTAAGTGGCATTATTTGTTTAAACATATTAATATCTCCAATAGGATAAAATTTGTCCT
>Ga0256914_1003091_pt1 | contig 13363 bp, 7 predicted proteins | sample HulkmetaG_FD_191571 | JGI IMG/M metagenome (GOLD analysis project Ga0256914, IMG submission 191571) | Hydrothermal chimney microbial communities from Main Endeavour vent field at the Juan de Fuca Ridge, Pacific Ocean - Hulk | ecosystem: Environmental > Aquatic > Marine > Hydrothermal vents ... | reverse complement strand
ATTCAAGAAGTCTTCACAAGCTTTCTATTCCCTTATATGGGATCTGTGGGGGTTGTTGGTGGCTCCCTTGTTTATTTGTTTCATTCCTCCTTTTATTTGTTTTCGTTAGTGTTTTCTGGTTAGCTTTCCTAACTTTCTGATTGTGTCTTCCTCAACGTAACTTACTTAAGCTTACTTGGTCCTTAAGGTGCACTGTTCTGATTGTACGTATCTACTGGTTAATAAGTCTTTTGGTACCTTACATTCTCTACTTAGGATCGGGTTCGTCAGAAGATTCCGATGGCCCATATGCAGGGGTTAATATAGTTGTCGCTAATACTTATGTTCCCTAATGAAGGACTGTTACGTTGGTACTTAGTTATTGTTAGTGTATATTAGTTTGTGTTGCGTGGTACTTCTGAGGTGCTTTGTTTGGGTGGGTGTGTTGGGGTTTGATGTAGTGGTTATTAAGCCTGTGCCTCCCTACACGATAACTCCCCATCTTAGGAGGTTCTCCCTTAGGGGTTCTCCGACTCCGTGTGTGTATGATGATGCGTTGAGGAGGTGCTCTCGTTTAGTGAGGGTTCGTGGTTGCTTAGTTGCTTATAGGGTCTTTATCGTTCGTGAGGGTTGGGACCCGCTGATTAAGGTTCACGTACTTCGTGGTGATGTGGGGGTTACTGCTGAGGTTGTTAAGCACGTACTGAATACTGAGTACCGCTACCCAAGTACTGATGAGTTGATTAGTGCCTGTCCCGGCCTTGAGGTTGTTCTTAGGAGGTACCCCGGTTTAAGGCCTGCACTTAACCCTACTATGTGGGAGTCACTCGTTAAGGCTATTACTAACCAGCAGATCAGTATCTACTTAGCACTCACCATAACCTCTAGGTTAGTTACTCACTACGGGATTAGGTTGAGGGTCGGTGATGGTGAGTACCTGTACGACTTCCCAACACCTGAGGAGGTTCTTAGGGCCGGCGTCACTGGCTTAAGGTCGGTAGGGCTTAGTTTGAGGAAGGCTGAGTACGTAGTAGGTATTGCTGAAGCAATCGTTAAGCAAGGTTACGACTTAGGACGTGTAGCTGAGTTAAGGCCCGACGAAGCTATTGAGGAACTAATGAAGTTTAGGGGCGTAGGTCCTTGGACAGCTAAGCTAGCCTACATGGCGTACACGGGGAACCTATCAATCCTACTACCTGAGGACCTAGCAGTCCGTAAGGGCCTTGAAATAGCTAGGTGTAGGGAGGACGTACTTAAGGAGCTAACACCCCACGCAGGACTCATATCGTACCTAGCCGCCTTCCTGTATGAGGGTTAGTTAAGGAAGTAACTTTTATATTTGTGTACCTCACCTTCTCCATCGGTACACTGGAGGGTTAATTAGGTATGTCTGGAGACGTAGCCCAACTTACTGAATCGTGCACCTCAGTACCTTAGCGTAGGGGGTGCCAGTATTGATTTGCTTCATCCTAGGCTACGGAGCTAAGGCTAAGCCCCTACTCGAGAAGTTACTGCGTGAGGAGGGTATCAGGGGCTACGTCCTCACTAAGGAGGAGTGCCTAAGCTACTTAAGTAGGGTTAGGGAGGCTAAGGTAGTATTCATATACGCTAGTGAATTACCTAATGAGGTAGTTAAGGCTATTAGGGAGTCCGGAGCTAAGGTAATCTCAACTAACGAATTAAGTAACGCCCCTACAGAGGTTGTTGAGAAGGCTATGAAGTACTACCTACTAGGTGGGGAGGAGAACCTAAGGAACCTAATCAAGTACTTAGCAAGCCTCGCAGGGATGCAAGTAAGTTACGGAGACCCTAAGGAAGTACCTATGCACGGAATATACCACCCCAAGTACGGCTTATTCACTAACTTAATGAGTTACTTAAGTAAGTACCCACTAAGTAACGCACCACTAATTGGTGTGCTCTTCTGGAGAGGTGCTTGGCTGTACGGGGACTTAAGCCCTGTTAAGGAATTAATTAATGCCTTAGAGAGTGAGGGGTTAGGTGTAATCCCTGTATTCACGTACGGTAAGGACCAACTCACGGGCTTAGGTCACGAGAGGAGCGAGACCGTTAGGGAGTTCTTCATGATTAACGGTAAGCCAGTGATTGACGCCTTAATATCACTGATCTCATTCGGGATCTCAAGCATTAGTAACTTAAGTGAGTTAGGCGTACCCGTAATAGCCCCCGTAAGGACGTACTACCAGAGTATTGAGGAGTGGTTAGGGAGTCCTCAAGGTATTGACTACATGACTCAAGTATACGCAGTCATACTACCTGAGTTAGTAGGTGGTGTTGAGCCCATAGTCGTTGGCGGGGCTAGGGACTACGGAGGGTATAAGGTCTACGAACCCTACCCACCACACATTAAGTACGTAGCTAAGAGAGTTAAGAAGTGGGTTGAGCTTAGGAGGAAGCCTAGGAGGGACGTAAGAATAGCTATAGTACTGATTAACCCACCGTGCAAGGGGCTTGAAGCTAACGTAGCCGTCGGTATGGGGCTAGACGTACCCGAGAGCGTCGTTAGGTTCCTCCACAGACTTAAGGAGGAGGGCTACTACGTAGGTAATGAACTACCTAGGAGCGGTGAGGAACTAATTAAGTTAATCCTCAAGAAGAAAGCACTAAGTGAGTTTAGGTGGACGAGCGTTGAGGACATAGTTAAGTCGGGGGGCGCCGCCGACTTCGTAACTCTTGAGGAGTACATGGAGTGGTTCAACGAGTTACCTAAGGAGCTTAGGGAGAGAATCATTAAGGATTGGGGACACCCTAAGGACGTACTAGAGGGTAGGGTAAGTAAGGAGTTAGTGGGTATGGTCTACGAAGGTAAGTTCGTAATACCCGGGATAAGGTTCGGTAACGTATTCATAACACCACAACCGAAATTCGGATGCGCTGGACCTAGGTGCGACGGTAGGGTGTGTAGGGTACTCCACGACCCAACAATAACACCACCGCATCAGTGGTTCGCGGTCTACAGGTGGATAACTAGGAAGTTCCGTGCTGACGTAATCATACACTTCGGTACCCACGGATACCTAGAGTTCAGGCCGGGTAAGGGTGTCGGGTTAACACCTTCCTGCGTACCTGAAGCAACGATTGATGACGTCCCCCACCTATACGTCTACGTAGTCTCTAACCCTATGGAGGGGGTCGTAGCTAAGCGTAGGGGCTACGCAGTAATTATTGATCACCTATACCCACCCATGACCCTACCTAAGGTACTTGAGAAACTCGACGACCTACTTAACCAGTACGTAAGGGCTAGGGACTTAGGTGATGAGTGTAGGAGGAAGAGGATTTACGAGCTAATACTTGATGAGGCTAGGAGGGGAGGTATTAAGGTTAGTGACCCAAGTAATGAGGAAGGGACTGTTGAGGAGATACATAGGTACTTAGACCTCATTAGGGGGACCCAGATAAACCTAGGACTCCACATACTCGGGAACCCACCGAGGGGTGCTAGGGAGCTAGCTGAGTACGTAGTAACTACGATGACCTACGACACACGCTCATCACCATCGATAAGGAGGTTACTAGCTAATTACGTAGGTATTAACTACGAGGAATTAAGGAAGGACCCACTAGGGGTTACGTGTGGGGTACCTAATCGTGAGTTACTTAGGAAGCTCCACGACATAGCAGTTAATGCTTTAGAGAGGATCCTTAAGGGTGAGGGAATCGCTGAAGCAGTTAAGGATGAGGTCATTAAGGCTGGATTAAGACCTAAGGGTGACTTAAGCAGTGTTATTAAGGCGTTCACGTTAGCTAAGGACGTAGCACTCAAGATTAGGGAGTGCGTTAGGGAGTGCGACGCCTTAATCAAGGGATTAAGCGGTTCCTACGTAGAGCCCGGTCCGGCAGGCTCACTAACTATGGGTAAGTACGAGGTACTCCCCACCGGTAGGAACTTCTACGCTGTAGACCCTAGGTCCCTACCTACGAGGGCTGCATGGTCATTAGGTGTTGAAGCTGCTGAGAAGCTACTTAATGAGTTTAGAAGGAGGCACGGTAGGTACCCCGAGACCGTGGGTGAGGTACTATGGAGTATTGATGGGTTGAAGGCCGATGGTGAGCAACTAGCTAAGATACTCTACCTACTAGGTGTTAAGCCTGTATGGAGGGGTAATGCCGTCGTAGGTCTAGAGGTAATACCTCTTAAGGAGTTAGGTAGGCCTAGGATCGACGTAGTCGTTAGGGTTAGTGGTATAGTTAGGGATACACTACCTAATTACATACACTTAATAGATGAGGCTGTTGAGAAGGTAGTAGTACTTAATGAACCACCCGAAATGAATTACGTTAGGAAGCACTACCTAGAGTACCTAAGTGAGTTAATTAAGTTAGGTAAGGACATCAGTGAGGCTAGGAGGTTAGCTAGGTACAGGGTATTCAGCTCAGCACCAGGCACCTACGGAGCAGGCGTTAACTTAGCTGTTGAGGCTTCAGCGTGGAGGAGTGAGGAGGACTTAGGTAAGGTGTGGATTAAGTGGAGTGGCTACGCCTACGGTAGGGGGTACTACGGAATAGCTGCTCATGAAGCACTAATGCTTAATCTAAGGCACGTCGACGTAATTAGTAGGAACCACGTAAGTGACGAGCACGACATAACTAATTGCTGCTGCTACTTCGCGCACCACGGAGGGTTTAAGGTAGCTGTTAAGGCATTAACCGGTAGGGACGTCGATACCGTACACATCGATACTAGGGACGTCACCGACGTTAAGGTAGTTGATATTAGGGATGAGGTTGAGAGGGTCGTTAGGTCTAAGTTACTTAATGATGAGTGGATTAAGGAGATGATGAAGCACGGCTATAGAGGAGCTAGTGAGTTCTCAAAGAAGATACTCCACCTATACGGATGGCACGCAGTAGCTGGTGTCGTTAGTGATTGGGTATTTAATGAATTAGCTAGGAAGTACGTAATTAATGAGGAGATGAGGGAGTGGTTCATGAAGCACAACCCATACGCACTTGAGGAGATAAGTAGGAGGTTACTTGAGGCTGCTGAGAGGGGTCTGTGGCGCCCGCCTAAGGAGTTACTTGAGGAGCTAAGGAGGGCTTACTCAGAGGTTGAGGGTATTCTTGAGGAGGGATTAAGTGGTGGTGAGGTTCAGGGTGGTGTAATTAGTATCTACACACCGAAGGATGACCCGCACTGGTTAAGTAGTATTAAGGAGGTTGAGGAGCTGTGGAGGAGGTTGGGGAAGGGCGTAGGTTAGTACTCCCATTCTCAGCTATCGTGGGTCTTGAGGACGCTAAGCTAGCCCTACTATGCGTAGCTGTTAACCCACTCATAGGTGGTGTCCTACTTAGGGGTGATAAGGGCACAGGTAAGTCCACGTTAGTTAGGGCATTAGCTAATGTACTCCCTGAGATTGAGGTAGTTGCTGACTGCCCCTTCAACTGCAACCCTAGGAACCCACTAGAGATGTGTGACTCGTGCTACAGGAGGTACGTTAGGGGTGAGGAACTACCTACCGCTAGGAGGAGGATGAGGGTTATTGACCTACCACTAAGCGTCACTATAGATAGGTTAGTAGGTACGGTAGATGTTGAGAGGTTCTTGAAGGAAGGTGTTAAGGCCCTCCAGCCGGGGCTCCTAGCTGAGGCTAATAGGAACATACTGTACATAGATGAGGTTAACCTACTAGATGATTACGTAGCTGACGCACTACTCGACGCAGCGGCTATGGGCTGGAACATCATTGAGAGGGAGGGTATCTCCTTCAAGCACCCAGCACGCTTCATACTAGTAGGTAGTATGAATCCTGAGGAGGGTGAGTTAAGGCCTCAGATACTCGATAGGTTCGGACTATGCGTTAATGTTGAGGCCCCTAAGGACCCTGAGGTTAGGGCTGAGATCGTTAGGAGGGTTGAGGAGTTCCATCAGGACCCGGTGAGGTTCTGTAGGAGGTTCGAGGGTAGGGAGCGTGAGGTTAGGGAGAGGGTGGTTAGGGCTAGGGAGCTACTCCCTAAGGTAGTGATTAGTGATGACCTACTTAAGCTACTGACTGAAGCCATCATTAAGTTAGGTATTAAGACTAATAGAGCCGAGATAGTCACCGTTAAGACAGCTAAGGCGATAGCGGCCCTAGACGGTAGGGTTAGGGTAACCCTTAAGGACTTAGAGAAGGCTATGGAGTTAGCACTACCCCATAGGTTAAGGGATAGACCATTCCAGAAACCACCTAAGGTACTCAAACCTAAATTAATTAATAATGAAGGAGAGAATGGGGACCGCAATCATGGACGTAACGGAGGTGATACCCAAGGTAATGAAGAACGTGGAGGTGCGGGAGGGGGTAGTGGTTCTTATGACGTATCCGTAGGTAGTAGTGAGCGTAGGTTCGATCCTCAATCAGTTAATTATGATGCGAGGGTACTTAACCTCCTCAAGTCAAGGGGTGTAGGTGGTTTTAGGTCGTCGAGGGACTCATACGTAGTCTCGGTTAACTACCCTAGGGGGTACCCCATAACCTACACCATACCTAAGTCCCGTGAGGGGGTGATTGATGTTGACCTCTACGGTACGGTACTATCGGCTATCCTAGCAGGTAAGAAGCCCCCAGTAAGTATTGATGAGTGTGACGTGAGGGTTAGGGTTAGGAGGGTTAAGGTACCTACGCTGTGGGTCATAGTGCTTGACTCCAGCGGTAGCATGGCCCTACAGAAGAGGATAGCTGTAGCTAAGGGGCTAGCGCTTAAGTTGGTTGAGGAGGGCTACGTTAGGAAGGCTAAGCTATCCCTCATGGTCTTCAGGGGTCGTGAAGCTGAGGTCGTGGTACCACCGACTAAGAACTACGTGAAGGTCCTAGATGCTATAGAGGGGGTACCTACGGGTGGTAGGACCCCACTATCCTCAGCCCTACATAAGCTAGCCCTACTCACTATTAGGGAGAGGATGAGGGATAAGTCACTGAAGGTTAGGGCGTTCATCATTACCGACGGTAAGGCTAACGTCCCGCTCTACGGTGAGGATGTGGGGGAGGAGCTCATTAAGTTGGGTAGGGAGCTTAGGAGGCTTAACGTTGACTTCGTAATATACGATACTAGACCCGAGGGAATTAACTTAGGTATTAACTACATCCCACTACTTAAGGAGGTCCTAGGTGCTGAGGTCACTAGGGTGTAGGGGTCCTTAGTGGGTTGAGTGCACTAAGTATTAACTAGGTATGCACCAGATTTATTAACCTTAACCGTAAGTAGTCGTTATGGTAGGTATTACTTATGGACGGAGGTGCACCTCATGAACCCACGTAGGGCGGTATCTAAAGTTACTGCAGGTATCGTGGTTGCAGCAGTAGTTATAGCTGCCCTAGCCTCCCTAGTAGGTTACTACGCAGTATCACTAAGTAAGGCACCACCTACGAGGACGGTCACCGTAACTAAGACCTTAACAGTAACTACCTCATTACCAGCCGTAACCTCAACCGTGACTAAGTATGTGGGAGTAGTGACTACGGCTACATACACTAAGTCATTAGTAACTACAGTAACCTCAACAACTTCAGTAGTGACTACGAAATCAATTACTAAGCCAGCTAAGGAGGTAGTCATTACTGACTTTAGAGGTAAGAAGGTAGTACTTCCTAAGCCAGCTGAGAGGGTAGTCGTCCTATCCTCCTACTGGGCTGAGGTACTGGTTGCGTTAGGGGCCGCTAATAAGATAGCCGGTATCGGTAAGTACGTTAAGTACGATGAGTACCTACCCGAGAGTGTAAGGAGTAAGCCCTCCCTAGGCTCACTATTCACTGGAGTCAATATTGAGGAGTTACTAGCCCTTAAGCCAGACGTAGTGATTATGGACGTAGGTTACGGTAAGGCTAATGAGGTAGCGTCTAAGCTTGAGAGCTTAGGGGTTAAGGTCGTAGGTCTATTCATACATAGCTTCAGTGACGAGTTAAGAGCTGTGGACATCATAGGTAAGGTAGTAGGAGCTACTAGTAGGGCTAGGGAACTTGAGGAATTCATGAAGTCTAGGTACGAGGAGCTAACCTCAATAGCTAAGTCAATAAGTAATAAAGTAACTGCAGTCATGATTTCGGGCTACAGCATACTTAAGGGCTCCTCACTAACACTCTACGCTAACACATCATGGGGTAAGGCACTAACTGATGTAGGAGCTATTAACCTAGCCCTAAAGTACTTCCCGAATAAGGAATGGCCTAAGATAGACTTCGAAACACTAGCTAAGTGGGACCCGGACATCATAGTAATTACGTCATCAGTAAGTAGTATTCAGGAAGTACTCGATAAGATTGAGGAGGACGTTAAGTGGCACGGGCTTAAGGCGTATAAGTCGGGTAGGATCTACGTAATACCTTGCTGGTCAAGCATAGGTGGTTTACTGGATTGGGGACCTAGGGACGTAATAGGTAGGGAGTACCTAGCGACGATCATATACCCGAGCAAGTACTCCGGGATTGACTGGAGGGGTGATATGGAGTACCTACTAAAGCACTTCTACGGAATCTTCATACCTAAGCAAGCATTCGCTTCCTACTCAATAAAGTGGAAGGAGGTAGTTGACTTAATGAATGATACCGTAAAGATACCTAGGAAGGTGCGTAGGGCTGTTGACTTCATATCGTACGTTACCTTAGTAGCTCTTAAGGTAATGGATAGGGTAGTAGGTATTTCTAAGTACGCTAAGTACAATAAGATAATGCTAGCCGCTTACCCGGAAGTTAAGAAGATACCTAGTCCAGGAAGTAGCTTCTCAGTAAATATTGAGGCTTTACTAGCCCTTAAGCCGGACTTAGTGATTACGTGGCCCTTCAGAGAATCCGTGGTTAAGGAGATTGAAGCTCAAGGCATACCAGTCATTAAGGTGTGGCTGTACAGTTACGACGATATTAAGAGGTTGATCTGGTTAATGGGTGTAGTATTTGATGTTAGGTCTAGAGCTGAGGAGTTGATTAAGAGCATGGACTCACTAGTTAACTACGTGCAGGAGCACGTAAGTAACATACCACCTAGTAGGAGGGTTAAGGTGCTTTACCTATGGAGTAAACCAACTAAGGTTCAGGGCGGTAGGGGGACTGTTAATGACTTCATAAGATTAGCAGGAGGCATTAACGTAGCTGCTAAGGCATTCCCGACGAAGTCCTACGTGAGTGTCGACGTTGAGACCATAATTAAGTGGGACCCGGACGTGATAGTGATTTGGTGGTGGGCTAGGTACGGACCCAGTAAGATACTTAATGACCCCTTATGGAAGAGTATTAAAGCTGTTAAGGAGGGTAGGGTGTATAAGGAGCCTTTCTATGAGCACTGGGGTGTTGACGCAGCTATATTCATTCTGTGGTTATCCATGAAGCTATACCCGAGTAAGTACGTAGGTGTTAACTTCATGGACATAGCTAATAAGTACTTCATGGAGTGGTACGGCATACCCTACTCTAAGGTGGTCGGGTCTTGAGGGGGTCCCTACTAATTAAGGCATTAATTACTTTTTCACTACCTACTGCAGTAATTACTTCATTATTCCTAGGTAGGTACCCCATACCCCCTACTCAAGTACTTGAGGCTTTAGTAGCTGGTTTAGCCCCGTCCCTAACGCATAGCCCCCCAGACCCTATAGTCAGGATCGTACTCTACTATAGACTACCTAGGGTATTAGCTGCCGCGATAATAGGTACTTCACTCTCAGTATCTGGTGCCTCACTCCAGAGCATGCTTAGGAACCCGCTAGTCAGTCCTTACATACTAGGTATTATGTCGGGTGCTGCCTTCGGTGCTGCATTAACCATAGCTTTCCTACCACCTACCGTACCTATTGAGTTAGTAGCTATGGCTTCAGCACTAGCTGCTTTCGCCCTCGTACTCATGATTTCATGGGGCTGGGGTAGGGGGTCCGTTGTTTCCTTAGTTCTTTCGGGTGTGATCATAAATGCTCTATTCTCAGCAGCCCTATCCCTAGCTCAGTACTTAGCACCTAACCCCCATAAGGTAGCAGCTATTGCCTTCTGGTTAATGGGTGATGTTGGGCAGGCTAGTGAGTGGGGTGATGTCCTTAGGATGGTATCGGTTGTTGCCCCATGTACTGCCTTACTAGTAGCTTCTAGGTGGAGGTTGAACATACTCTCACTAGGTGATGAGGAGGCTAAGGCGTTAGGTGCTAATCCAGTTATTGAGAGGGTTTTCTACGCAGTTATCTGTGGGTTAATGACTGCCTCAGTAGTTTCCTACGCAGGTATAATTGGTTGGGTAGGCCTCTTAGTACCCCACATAGTTAGGTTAGGGGTGGGTAGTGACTCTAGGGAGGTCATACTGTACACTACATTCCTAGGGGGTGCTTACTTAGTAGCTGCTGATGACTTAGCTAGGTGCTTAACTACGGAGGTACTACCCATAGGTGTCTTAACTACGTTAATGGGTGCTCCACTACTCATTTACCTACTTAGGAGGGCTGGTAGGGTATGGAGGTGATTAAGTCAGTAAGGCTTAACTACACCTACGGAGGGGGTGTTGAAGCCCTTAAGGACGTCAGTATAGTTGTTGGGGAGGGTAAGGTAGTAGCTATTCTGGGACCTAACGGGGCTGGTAAGACGACGCTACTGAAGTGCTTACTGAATATACTGAAACCTAAGGGTGCTGTCTACATTTACGGTAGGGACATTAGTAAATTAGGGGGTAGGGAGTTAGCTAAGCTACTCGGTTACGTACCCCAGACCTACGGTACGGTATTCGCTTACAGGGTACTCGACTTCGTAGTTATGGGTAGGGCACCGCACCACAGCATATTCTCACTACCGTCGGAGGGTGAGTATAGGAGGGCTTTAGAGGTACTTGATATGTTAGGTATTAAGGACTTAGCTTGGAGAACCATAGCTGAGGTTAGTGGTGGTCAGTTACAGCTAGTGATGATTGCTAGGGCATTGATTCAGGACGCTAAGGTACTACTCCTGGATGAGCCCACAGCCCACCTAGACATAAGTAATAGGTTGAGGGTTATGAGGGTCATTAAGGACTTAGTACGTAGGGGTATCGTCGACTCCGTAGTAGTTGCTATGCATGACCCCCTAATAGCTGGTTTATTCAGTGATGAGGTAGTACTAATGAGTCGGGGTGAGGTAGTTGCTTATGGTGAGCCTAAGGAGGTACTTACTCCCGGGAACTTAAGGAGGGTCTACGGTATTGAGTTCGTAGTGATTAATTACTTCGGTAAGCCCTTAGTAGTTCCTAAAGAACTCATTGAGGAGTAGGTAATGAGTTACTTAAGCCCGTCGATACTCCTACTGACGTACGCATACACCTTAGTCGGGATGCTTACTGGTTACTTACTAGCTGGTTTACTTAATGAGTTAGGTATTACTGACTACTTAATGAAGTCGTTATCAAGTACCTTAGGTAGGGTCATCCACCCAGTACTAACCCCTACTTTAGTACTCTACGTAGTTAGTCCTAGGTCAGCACACGCACACGCTAGTTCATGCTTGAGGAGGGGCTTAGTAACTCCTAAGGACATCTACTTAGTAATGATGGTCTCCGGACTACCGCTTAGGCTACTCTACCTATACAGGATATACGTACCCGTACTAATACCGCTCCTAGGTACGGTAGCTCTTCAGTACTTAGGTATTAAGTTAGTACTCGACTCACTACTAGCTTCAGTAGCTATTACTTACGGACTTAAGAAGTACTCAGTAAGGACTCACTTACCCCATGGAGTAGTTAGTGGGGACTTAAGGCTGAGTAAGGCATCACTAATTAAGGGTGTTGAGGAGGGGCTTAGGGACTTACTGAAGTTCCTACCTAAGTACAGCTTAGCCTACGCATTAGCTTCAGTAATGATAGTTACGGGCCTCACATCATTAATAGCTAACTCGTTAAAGCCGACACTAACCCCGCTAGGGATTACCTCCTTAGGACTAACCTACGTCACAGCATCCGTAATTAGTCCTAGAGCGGCCGTAGGTATTGCTAAGTTAATGGTTACTACCCACCACTACGTTAGTGAGGTATTAGCGACTATGTTAATAGGTAATGCGTTCTACGTAGTTCTTAATGAGTTATGGACTAAGATACTCCCACTATACCTAAGCACGTACCCAAGGAGAGTAGCTACGAACTTACTACTCATTAAGGTAGTTACTCCTGTAGCCTACAGCTTAGTAGTAGCTACTTCCCTCCTAATAACCCACTAACGAATTACGTAACCCCCCAGTACTCCGTATTCCGTACTAGCTGAGGAGGTGCGTGACTGCACTTAAGGAGCTTAGGGGTGATGAAGGACGTAGTGGTTACTAATGCTTAAGCCTTAGTTACGGATCACTGCGTTAATCCTTACTGACTATGCATGGCTTCGGCCCATTAAAGACTCATCACGGATCAGCCAGCAGCCCCTAACCACACCAATCATTAAGTTAGGTACTGTATGTTAAATTACTTAATGATAGTGACTTAAGTAACTCTGTAAGCCTTAGTGTATTTACCGTAGTTAGTACCATAGATGGGGGTACGGTGATGTACTTATAGTAAGGGCTTAGTTAGTTATGTCACTTACACACCTTACTAGAGGTATGGATAGTGATGCCTTGGGTGTGAGGGGTAGAAGTAATTCCTCATCTCCTTAATTAATTCCATGAACTTATCAGGATCTCTTACGGTGGGTATGGTATTAAGTACGTCCACGCACTTCTCATCGGTACCTCCCTTAACCTTACATAGAGCTAACCATCGCTTACTTAAGTCCCCACTTAACCTCCTAAGTACTGAGGGAATTTCGGGTACGTCCTTACCGACCCTTAACCCAAACCTACTGTACTCGCTTGCGTAGCCACGTATCCACGCTAATTGAAACCTGTCCGGCTCAAACTCCTCAATAGCTACCTTCCTACCATTACCACTCCCTACATTACTACGGAAGTCCTTATAGGCTTCGTAGTACGGTACGATATCCTCTATGAACTCCCTGTACAGTACCTTGAACTTGAGTGACCACGTCCTAGGGTGAAAGAGTGGGTACTCACTCGGTAGGGAGTAAGGGTCTATAGGTACTACTGATAAGTCATGTAAGTCAATTGAAGGACCTAAACCAGCAACTACGTAGATAGCAACATTACTAAGGCCCTCACTCCATAGAGGCTTAATAACGTCGTTGAGCATAACATTAAAGCCCCTCACTTGAAGATCCAATAACTTAGTATTACCGAAGTACTTATTCCCTGTAGGATCCTTGAATGAGAATTCAAAGATGATCCTCCCACTAGGTATTGAGACTAAAGACTTCTTAAGGTACTCACGAATCCTCACAACACCATCCCTACTTAATTTAGAGAAGAGGATACCGTTCGTCTGTATAATGAGCCTCGTACTACGGTAATTATTAAGTCCTACATCATGAATTACCCTTAACACCTTAGCACTAACCTCAATA
>Ga0256914_1003090_pt1 | contig 13363 bp, 12 predicted proteins | sample HulkmetaG_FD_191571 | JGI IMG/M metagenome (GOLD analysis project Ga0256914, IMG submission 191571) | Hydrothermal chimney microbial communities from Main Endeavour vent field at the Juan de Fuca Ridge, Pacific Ocean - Hulk | ecosystem: Environmental > Aquatic > Marine > Hydrothermal vents ... | reverse complement strand
ATTATTAAAACTCCGTTTGCTAAAGGGTCAAGAGTGCCTGCATGTCCAATCTTTTTACCTTTAAATTTTGGTTTTAGTTTTCGAATTACATCATAGCTTGTTACGCCTAATGGCTTGTTTATGTTTATTATGTATGATTGTTCTTTGATTTTTGAGTAATCAGTTTTCATAATAAATAGGATACTATACTTTTGTGTTATTGACACACACAAATTATCAAGTGAAAATAATAACTATGATATTAGACCCAAAGATTTTTAAGGCTTACGATATTAGAGCAATTTATCCAGATCAAATTGATGCTGAAGGTGCTTATAGAATAGGGCGAGCATTTGTTGATTTTTTGAATGTTAAAGAAGTTGTTGTTGGAAATGATATGCGTACTTCTGTAGATGTAATAAAACCTGCTTTGATTAAAGGTATTAATGATAGTGGTGCTAAAGTAATAGACATTGGCCTTACAGGAACTGAGATAATGTATTTTACGGTTGGGGAATTTAACTTTGAATCTGGTATTATGATTACTGCTTCACATAACCCGCCAGAATATATTGGATTTAAACTTGTTTCAAAAGGTGCTGTACCAATTGGAGCTGATTCTGGTATTTATGATATTCGCGATTTAGCGGTTCAATCTAATTATGTATATGACGATTCAGAAAAATCACAAAATATAACAAATTTAGATCCAATACCTAAATTTAAAGAAAAGATTGAAAGCTTGGTAGATTTTTCTAATTTCAAACCCATGAAAATAGTTGTTGATGCTGGTAATGGAGTAGGGGGAATTATATGGGATAAAATATTTGACGATACACCGTTTGAAGTAACTAAATTGTTTTTTGAACCAGACGGAACATTTCCTAATCATTTAGCTGACCCGTTAAAACCTGAAAATGTTATTGCATTAAAAAATACTGTAGTAGAAAACAATGCAGATATCGGCATTGCTTTTGATGGCGATGCAGACAGGGTTTTTTTTATGGATGGAAACGGTGAACTATCTATTGGTTATTACATAACAGCACTTTTATCGCAAATCATCTTAAAAAAATATCCCGGTGCAAAGATTGTTCATGAAAACAGAAATTATTGGGCAATTGTTGATTTTGTAAAAGAAGCAGGCGGAATTCCCGTAAAAAGTATAGCTGGACATTCTTATATTAAAGAAAAAATGCGTGAAGTAAATGCAGTATTTGCTGGTGAGACAAGCTCACATTTATATTATAAAGATATGCATTTTGCTGAAAGTGCGTTTTTGAGTGTTGCTTTGATATTGGAAAAACTTTCTTTAGAAAATATTGATTTTTACGAATTAGTTAAACCATTAAAAGATAAATATTTTGTTAGTGGGGAATTTAACTATAAAGTTAGTGATGCCGACGAAGTAATTGAATTTGTTAAACATAAATATGAAAAAGAAGGCTTAACACCTGATCTTATTGATGGAGTAGCATTTGATAATAATCGTAAATGGCACATTAGTGTAAGAAAATCTAATACACAACCACTTGTTCGATTAAATGTAGAAGGGGAATCACAAAAGGTTGTAGACAAGATGAAATCAGAAGTTGAAAAAATCATACTTGATATGGGTGGCACAAAATTTAATGATTAATAATAAAGTTTGTTAATTTAATATATAATTTAAGGACATTGTTTTTATAATATGGAACTTACATTAATTTATTACATATTAGGTGGAATTTTTTTGGTTCTACTGATTGTTCTCGCACTAAAATTAACTCGTCGTGATGAGTCATGGAAAAATGATATAAAAAGTAAACTTCCGAAATTAGATAAGGATATGAATTCCCATAATATAACTTTAATGAAATCCGCTTTAATAGAGCTTGATAAATTGTTTAGTTACGCATTAAAGATGGATGGGTTTAAGGGAAATACAATGGGAGAGCGATTAAAATCAGCACGAAATTTTTTTGATAAAAATACATATAACTTAATTTGGCAAGCACACAAGGTCAGAAATTCACTAGTTCATGATGTTGACTATAATATCAACCAAGCAGAGGTTAAAAAGAATTATAAGAATATGCGTTCAGCATTAATGAAACTCTTGTAATATCAACTATATATTTAATCGCATATATTGTTATCCTGTATTTTTCAATAAATATTTACCCAAAGTTTAAATTTGTGGTAATATTTATGTAATGCCTAAACAAAAGAAGACAACCTTTTATACCCTACCTTTTAGTGAAATTACAAAACATGATATTGATATCGCCGGTGGTAAGGGGGCGAATCTTGGTGAAATGTTCAGAGCAGGGATTCCTGTTCCGCCTGGCTTTGTAGTAACTTCTACTGCTTACTACCATTTTATCAAGACAACTAATCTTCAAGATAAAATTCGTAAAATATTAACTGGGTTAGATGTTGAAAATTCTAAGGAATTGCAAAAAGCGGCCGAAAAGGTACAAAAGTTAATTATCGATGAGAAAATCCCTGACGAAATTCAAGAATCTATTAGGCAGTCTTATCACTTGTTGTGTGGCAATTTTGATAAAGATGTAGCTGTTAGGTCTTCTGCTACAGCCGAAGATTTACCTGATGCAAGTTTTGCTGGTCAGCAGGAAACATTTCTAAATATATCCGGGTGGAGAAATGTAGTAAACAGAACAAAAGCATGTTGGGCATCGTTGTTTGGTGCAAGAGCAATTTATTATAGAGATAAACAAGGTTTTGACCATTTTAAAGTTGGCATTGCAGTACCAATTCAATTAATGGTTCAAAGTGAAGTGTCAGGAATTATGTTTACTGTTAATCCGATGACAAACAATCGTGAAGAAATTTCTATTGAAGCTGCGTATGGACTTGGTGAAACAATTGTTTCGGGTGAAGTTACACCTGACCAATATTTTGTATCAAAGAAGGGATTTAAGATTTTATCAAAATCAATTGCTACTCAAACATGGCAACTAACTAAAAAAGGTAGAATTAAGATATCTAAGCATCATCAAAACGATCAAAAACTAAGTAACCATAATATTGTTAAGTTAGCACAAATTGGTCAGCAGTTAGAAAATCATTATGGAAAACCACAAGATATAGAATGGGCATATCAAAATAAGAAATTATATATCGTACAAGCAAGACCAATTACAACATTAAATAATAAAAAGATTACAACAGTACCACAAGCAGTAGACAATGTACCTATTGAGGATGTAATACTTCAAGGTAAAGGAGCATCACCAGGTTACGCAAGTGGTAAAGTTCGAATAATACATACAGCAAAAGAGATTGATAAAGTTAAAGATGGGGAAATCTTAGTAACTGAAATGACAGATCCAGATTTTGTACCTGCTATGCGTAGAGCATCAGCAATTGTAACAGACCAAGGTGGTGTTACTTCACATGCGGCGATTGTTTCAAGAGAATTGGGAATTCCAGCAGTTGTTGGTACTGGTTTAGCAACTTCAATGCTTAAAACTGGAGAAATGATTACTGTTAACGGATATAATGGAAAGATTTACCACGGTGACTATGCAGACCAACTTAAAGCGGCTCAACCGGATAATGATTATTCAGAATATAGAAACGCTAAAACTGCTACCAAAGTTTATGTAAACCTTGGAGAGCCAGAAAGAGCAAGAGAAATAGCAGCGATGGGCGTTGATGGTGTAGGACTACTTAGGGCTGAGTTTATGATTGCTCAAATTGGCGTTCATCCACGAAAATTTATTGAAGAAGGTAAAGGTAAATTGTTTACAAACAAACTTGTAGAAGGATTGCAAGTATTTGTAGAAGCATTTGACCCAAGACCAGTTATTTATAGAGCAACCGATTTTAGAACTAACGAATATAGAATGTTAAAAGGCGGAGAAAAGTATGAGCCAGAAGAAAGAAACCCAATGATCGGTTATAGGGGCGTTTCTAGATACATCAAAGATGAAGAAGTATTTAAGCTCGAAGTTGAAGCCATAAAGATAATTAGAAACAAGATGGGATACAGAAACTTACACCTTATGCTTCCATTTGTAAGAACTGTTGATGAGTTGATTGCTGTCAAAAAGTTGTTAAGCAGTTTTGGTTTAACAAGAAAGGGAAGTTTTGAATTATATATGATGGTTGAAATTCCATCGGCAGTAATTTCACTGGATGACTTTATTGATGTAGGAATTGACGGTATTTCTATTGGATCAAATGATTTAACAATGCTTACATTGGGTCTGGATAGAGATAATGAATTAGTAGCTGACATATACGATGAAAGAAACCCAGCAGTTTTATGGATGTTAGAAAAGGCGATTACTACTGCAAAAAGAAGAAACATAAAAGCATCAATTTGCGGACAAGCTCCATCTCGATATCCAGAATTGACAAGGCAACTTGTTAAATGGGGTGTTACATCGGTATCAGTTTCTGCAGATGTGGCATATTTAACAAGGAAAATTGTTGCTGAATCCGAATTTGAACTAGCAAGAAAAGGCGGTACAGATAGAACATATAAAGCAAAAACAAAACCGATTAAAGAGTTGAAGGTTGGTGTTAAAAAACCAAAAAGTGCAAAGAAAACTACATCTAAAAAAACAACTAAAAAGAAAACAACAAAGAAAAAGAAATAGTAAGTAATTAAATTATGTGGAATTTATAGTTTACGACTGAATTCCACATAATAATTAAGATAATATGAAAATTAAAGATATTAAATCTAGAAAAGTCTTAAATTCTGCGGCAAAATACACAATTGAAACGACCGTTATATTAGAAGACGGTTCAACTGGTGTGGCATCTATACCCGGTGGTTTATCAAAGGGGGCTACAGAGGTTGCAACTGTGGAACCAGATAAAGCTGTTAAAAACGTGTTGAAATTAGAGCATGAATTAACTAGTAGAGTTTTTAATGATGTTCATGAACTAGATAAATTTTTAATTGAAAAAGATGGAACAGATAATAAATCAAATCTAGGTGGGAATACGATATTATCTATTTCAATAGCATTTACAAAAGCCAAAGCTAAATCAGAAGGTAAAGAAACATATGAATACATTGCGGAATTGGCAGGCAATACTCACAAATTCAGATGGCCTAAAATGATGATGTTAATGCTAGAAGGTGGATTACATGGATCAAGTGATGCAACTATTCAAGAATTTATGGCAATTGTTGATAGTATTGATAGGGGAGTAGAAATTTACAATAAAATAAAGGATGAACTAAAAAAACTGGGTAAATCAACAAATGTTGGAGCTGAAGGGGCTTTCTCTCCTGATGGATATGATAATGATCAGACTTTGTCTTTGCTATCTGGGTTTTTACATGGGGAACAAATTGCAATTGACGTCGCGGCAAGTTCTTTTGAAAATAAAAATGTAATGCCAGATTACGAAACTTTATTAAAAAATTATCCAATAGCATCAATCGAAGATCCTTATGATGAAAAAGATTGGACAAATTGGGAACTTTTTGGAGAAAAATATACTGAAAAAATAATTGTGGTAACCGATGACATTACTACAACTAATCCAAAATTGTTGCAAATGGCAATTGAAAAAGACATAGGTAATGCAATACTTGTAAAACCTAATCAAATTGGTAGCGTTAGTGAAACTTTAGAGGTAATAAGAATGGCACATAATGCAGGTTGGCAGGTTGTAGTATCACATAGAGGAACAGACACTAATGATGATTTTATTGCTGATCTTGCAGTAGGATCAGGAGCAGAATTTACCAAATTCGGGTCACCTGCTAGGGGTGAAAGAATCGCAAAATATAATCGATTACTAGGAATTTTGGAATAAAATAATAAATAAATAGATACCCGTTATTTTTAAACGAAAGTGGATATTTGCTAATGTGTATTACTAAAATTATTCTAATATATGCTTGCTTGGAACTCTAAGGTTAAGTTCTTTTAATTTGCTTTCTGTAAAATATCTTCTTGCTTTATGATATTTTTTGTTTCTTACAACATACTGTGCATAATCTTGTGCTAAAGGATTTTCTACTGTAAGTTCTTCAACTAAATCTAAATTTTCAAAATACCTTCTTAAAGCTCTCATTGAATTACCATGTGCAGAAATCGCAACATTTATATTATTTCTTCTAACTCTATCAACTAGTTCATTAGCAAAATCAAATACTCTAACTTCAACCATCATTAACGATTCACCGTGCGGTGGGGGAACATCATATCCTCGTCTGTAAATTGCAGTTTGTTTTGGGTGTTCTTTTGTTGCTTTTGTCTTACTTGTACCCATTAAATCACCGTAGTTTCTTTCCATTATTCGCTGGTCTATTTCAAAAACAATGTCTTTATGGTACTTTAATGCAATTAATGCAGTTTCCTTAGATCTTGAAAGCGGTGATACTATACATAAATCTATATGTTTATCCTTTAATTTTTCTGCAAGAATTTCTGCCTGCTTACGCCCGTTCATAGTAAGTTTTGAATCGCGCCAACCAGAAAAAACTCTGTTTATATTGTCATGAGTTTCACCATGTCTAAACAAGTATATCTCTGGATAATACGGAGATTCTTCTTTAGGTAATGGTTTACTACTTTTACCAGGGTGTTTTAATGATTCCTCATTGGCTTTAAGAACTTGGGCAAGTATTTTATCATCCATGGTAATTTTATTTTACACCAATTTTATGAAATTAAAAAGAACAGACATAATAATTCTGTCTTTTGATGATTGAATTAGTCAAGTAATTCAACTAAAAATGTTAAGTTAAAATAATTAGTTATTTTTTCTTAGCTGGCACTCTTTTTTTAGTTGTTTTTTTTGTGGCAGTTAATTGTCTTTCTAAGTTATTAATTCTCTCTTCTAACATAGCAATTTGTTCAGATTGTTCTGTATCAACCGCTTCATTAGTTACTTTTAGAGTTTTTAACTCAGCACCTTTTTCTGCTACTTGTTCTTGAAGTCTTAGTAAAGCTTCTTTTGCATCAGCTAATTTTTGTTCAATTCTTTGTTGTTGTGCTTCTAATGTTTCTTGTGTTCTTCTTAGAGTTTCGTTGGTTTTGTCTGCAATTAATTTTCTTGTTTCTTCACCACTTTTTGGGGCAAATAAAACTCCAACCATTGCACCAACAGTTGCTCCAACTAAAAATCCTAGTAAACCTGTTTTAGCACTGTTTATATTGTTTGCATTTTCCATTTTATAGTTCACCTCCTTGTAACAATTTAACTTATATATTTAACTCAAAATAATAACCAAATGTTTATTTAGACAGGTAATCTCTTTACCAAAAAAGAAGCAATAGCTTTAGATGCTGATTGCATAATATTATTTGATTGAGTTTGAATCACATCGTTTGCAGTATAACTAACGATTTCTTGCACAAATTCTTGCATTTTTCCTTCATCATCAGTAATTTCTGCAATACTTTCTGATATTTGTTCTGCATTTCTTACAACTTTGTCGGCTCTCTTAAGTAATAAAATTATCTGAACCAATATTATTGGTACAAGTACAGTAACAAATATTAATAATGTGATAGTTAGAAATTCTTTTGGATCTATTAACATACCCTATAGCGTACTACGACAAGCCGATTTTGTCAATATTATAGTAAATTCACAAAATAGTTATTATTTATATAAAATTTAATCAATGTGAAATAATACAATAAATTCCCCTTTGAGTTTTGATTTACTTTTGATTTGGGTTAAAACATCTTTAGGCTTACCTGTAATTACAAATTCATACATTTTTGTTAAGTCGTTGCAAACAGAAATAGCACAATTATCTTTATAAACATTTTCAATTATTTCTAATGTGGAAATCAATCTATAGGGAGACTCGAAACCAATATATGTTACTTTTAAAGTTTCGTTGATTTTTGATAAGTCTTTTAGAAGATTTTCTTTTTTGCCTTTTTTTCTTGGAAAATATCCTACAAATGTAAACTTGTCCGTTGGCAAACCTGATGCAACTAGTGCTGTAGTAATTGAAGTTGCTCCTGGTAAAACTTCAATTTTTATGTCTTGATCTAATTTTCTAATTTCGCGAACTAATTTAAATCCAGGATCATTGAGTAGGGGGGTTCCTGCATCTGATACAAGAACAACATCGTTACCATTTGTCAATAAATCTATAACTAGTGGGATTTTTCGTTCTTCGTTGTGGTCAAAAAAACTTATAAATTCCTTATCACTGTAATCTATTTCGAGTAAACTTAATAACTTTTTAGTAACCCTGGTATCTTCTGATAAAACCGTTTTTGCTTCTTTTAATACATCTATTGCTCGCAGTGTAATATCTCTTAAATTACCGATTGGTGTTGGTACAATGTATAAAACTCCCATAATTGATAATTATAATACCTTTATATATAAAACTTGCAAAGAATTTATATTTTATGGTTGGTGAAAATTTGCCTCACTATTTCTTCTATGGAAATCTCTGATATGTCAACATCGTCTACATCAAAATCTTTTAATAATTTGCTTGCTACATCACTGATATCTGACTTAGGAATTTCAAATGTAACTTTGTATCGCTCATATTTTATTATTCTACCGTAAGGCATTAAATCTTTCTTTTTAACTGGTTTTATAAAAACAAGTGTAATCCTTTTTGACTTAGCATATTTCTTAATAAGTATTTCTAAACTACCATCATAACCAATTTTACCTTTATCAATTATTATAACCCTTTCACAAAGTTCCTTTACATCTTCCATGTAATGGCTTGTTAGTATTATCGTCGTCTTATATTTTCGGTTATATTCTTTAATAAATTCACGAAGTTTTTTCTGCATAACAACGTCTAAACCTATTGTCGGTTCATCTAAAAACAAAACTTTTGGTTTGTAAATCAACGAGGCTATAAATTCACACTTCATTCGTTGGCCTAAACTCATTTTTCTAACTTGTTTTTGTACTATATCTGTTACATCTAATAATTCTATTAATTCATTAACTGTTTTATTGTATTCACCATCTGGTATATCGTATATTTTTTTTATTAACTTAAAGGTTTCTTCCGCAGGTAAATCCCAAAATAATTGATTTTTTTGTCCCATTACTAGGCTGATTTGTCTTAAGAAATCATGCTTTTTATCAAATGGGAAATACCCTAAAACATCTACTTCTCCTGAAGTAGGGTAGAGAAGTCCACTCAACATTTTTAATGTAGTGGTTTTACCCGCTCCGTTAGGCCCTATAAATCCGACAAATTCTCCTTGATTAATTTCAAAAGAAACGTTATCAACAGCTTTAACTAATTCATATTCTCTATGAAACACACTTTTTAGACTCTCTTTTAACCCCGACTTTCGTTTGTGAACTTTAAAGTGTCTTGATAAATTTTTAACTTTTATTACTTTTTCCATAATGAGATTTATATTTAACTGCTAGCACTGGAATATTTTTTTATGCCCTTATTCCATATGAAAACAGCACCAAAACTAAATATTATTGTTACAAATACTTGAACCGCATATAATTGCCAATTAAACCCAAAAACTAAAAAATACGATGGCGCATACGCTAATAAACCTATTGGGATTATTATTAAAAATATAGGTAATGCCCAATTCGGATATATATCGGCAGGGTATAGTGCGGCGGATTTCCATAAACCAAAGAGAATTAATTTAAAATATCTGGAATCAGTAATCCAAAAACTTAAAGAACCTAAAATCACTATGATAGAATAAAATATTGTCATACTCATGAAAATTGAAACTAAATACAAAATAAAAATGGCTGGACTAAAGATAATAGAATCTCGTGCAAAATACAATAAAATAACAGGAAACATTAGACTAGGTAAATTTTGGAATAATACAAACCCTCTTGTAGAATAGTTGAACAAAACATTTATGGGTTTTAACAAATAAAAATCCAAATTCCCTTTCTCGATGTCGGTTTCTGTATTATCCCAAACATTAATAAAAATTGATATTGTAGCCAATAATATAAACTGTCCAGATGCAAAAAGAATTATCATATCATCTAATCCCCAATCACCAATGCTTCCGAATTGATTGACCACAACTGTTATGAAAATCAGTTGAATTAGCATGTATGCATACGAGGTAAATGTTAATGATATGATATCTGCACGATATTCCAACGCTTCCATCATTGGATATTTAATTCGTTCAATATAGTATGATATGTATTTAACCATTAACTGCTTCATATGCTTTATAGCCTTTATTCCAAATAAATTTACTTATTATTAAAAATATAAGAATCCATAACAATTGAATTCCCATGGTAAATAATTCTTCTGGTCCTTTTAAATTGCCAAGGTATATTTCCAAAGAAACATAATGCGTATATTTAAAAGGTAAATAGTTCAAAACCGCTTGGATATGTTGCGGGAAAAATGACAGAGGTACTAAACTACCTCCTAGCATCGCACTAAATCTTGTTAATAAACTTATAAATCCACCGGTTGTAGTCGTCCAAAATGCAATTGTTCCTGCAGTACTTATTATTAAAAAGTTTAGTATCGTGCCAAGAATAGCTGATAACGAAAACAATAATAAGTTATGCGGTGGTAATAAATATTGAAATTGTATGCCATATAGCAATAAAACTATGCCAAGCAAAATCAAGAAAGGGGGGATAGCCCAACCGATACTATCAGCAAACAAAACCCATTTATACTGAAATGGTTTAATAAAATGAAGTGATGCATCACCACTCTTAATATCTTTACTAATGCGATTTGCATACCCACGCACCAATGTAAAACTACCAATTAGCAACGTTATTAAATAATAAGTAATCATCATTTTAAGCGTATATCCATTAACACTTGTTTTTCCTAAATATAAGTGTGTCCATAAGAAGTATACAAAAAGAAAAATTATTAAATCAGCTAAAATTGCACCCCAAAAGCGGGTAGGATATGCAGACATTCTAATAATCGCTAATTTTGTAATATAAAAGTATTTTGAGATTGTGAGCATTACAATTAGTATATCAATATTATTAGTAAGATTCTATCATAAACCGTTAATTTGCTGGCAATTGAAACAAGACAGGCATTCGCCTCTACTTATATATTAAACCTATTAGTTACTTTCTTCGTAATATTTATAACGTCCGTAATTGTAAAACTATTATCTTCGTCTTTTAGTTTGTAACATTCTGCTTGAATTCCCCTTAAATCATTGCCTAACAACCAATAATCATTTACATTCACACCTTCTTCTTTGTATACAAATAAATCTTCTAATAAATGCCAAAATATTTTTGAATTATCTGGTTCTATTCTTAATGCAACAATGTAGGGCAGGTAATCTTCATAATTTTCTAGTTTTAACCCCTTAATGTGTTCACTATCTATATTCATACGATCTTTTTCAACTGTAGTTACAAATTCTATAAAACCTAATATTTTCTTTTCTAAATCCTCTCCGCTTTTAGTTCTGTTAACCAGTATTATTGGCAAAAACATTTGCAAAGTAATAAAGTATATAAAAAGGTAATTATGCAAAGAATATATGGAAGTCCAAGCATTTAAAATTAAAAAAGCGGTTAAAACAAAAACCAATACTTTATAAAATGTTTTTATTAATGAAACACCAAACTTTTGAACGGCATCAGATTTGAGAGCAAAACTAAACAAAAGTGCAAATAATATTACGCTTATTACACTTTTATATGAATTATCTATAAACCGAAGACTTAAATAATATATCAAGATAATCGCCCAGCCAAACAAATATTCTTTACTATAACTTTCAATATACTTGGGTTTATAATTTTTATTCACAAAGTTGCGTAGTTTTGAATATAAATTTTTTATTTCAACACATCGCTGTGTACTAAAGATGAACTCATTTGAGCCATTCTCAAATGCTGTTTTTATAAATAACTCTTCTTCTTTTGACAGTTTCGTAGTTTTATCCGTTGATTTTTTTATTAATTTATAATTTGTTGTAGAAACCTTTTTTATTTCTAGCACACCTTTAATCGCAAGAGATACAACTACAGAACTAATTAGATCGTATGTAAATCTCATGTTGTGTATAAAACCTGCTAAAACAGGGGAAATATTTTTAGGTAATTTATATTCAACGGAAAAATTTTTAACTTTATTTGAAAGGTAAACCTTATGTATTACTACATATAAATAATAAGTTATATATATTACTAAAAAAAGCAAGCTAATTGTTGTTAATGCCATTTGCTCGTTTAAAATTTGCATATGTTTATATCTATATTAAATGATAACAATTTAAGTTCCAACAATATAAAGCTCTGTTGTTGCGCGTGTTACCGCTGTATACAACCACCTTTTATATTGCTCATCACTCATTTGTTTAAACCTTTCTTCTAAGACTAAAACACGGGACGCTTCACTACCTTGTGCTTTATGCACTGTTATTGCATAGCCAAAATCAAATAAATCAGTGTCTAGTGTAATTTTTCGTTTGTTTGTAAAATTTAACGATTCTTTATTATTAAACTGCTCTTTTAATATATTTCCCATATAAAGTTGGCTATCTTCCATTTTTATTTCTGCATAATATTTGAATTTATCTGCCGATTTGATTGTCTGAATTATTCCAAACATTCCATTAAATATTTGTTTTTCGTGATTGTTTCTTAAACAAATAACTTGATCGCCTGGTACTGGTGTAGGGGAATATATTTCTAATGAATTTCTAATAAACTTATTTAATTTCACTCTGGTATTGTTGTAACCACATAAAACTAGCGTATCGTCATTAAAACTTCTTGCTATATCATCTAGCTTGTCTTGTGCATCTATATCATCTCTTGCATATTTTATAACTGTATCTGAATATCTTTTTATAGGAATTTTACCGTCTTCTCGTGCATAGATTGATACTTTTATGATTGGATTATCTTCAGCTTGTCTATGTATCTTTGTAAGTGTAATCATAGGTTTTTGTATTAAGTTGAACTTACCTTTGATAGGTGGAAGTTGCCCATGATCACCAACAGCAATAATTGGGATTCTAAATGAAACTAAATCTCGCCATATTTCTTGATCAACCATTGAAGCCTCATCAATAATAATTAAATCCGCCTTAATTTTATCTCTATCTTTTAATTTCCAACCAATAATAATTTGCTTTTCATTTTCAATAGGGGAATATATAAGTGAATGAATTGTAGACACAGTATCTTCTGAATATACAGCATGTGATTCTTCTAACTTGTTTTTCAAAACTCTGACTGCCTTACCTGTATAACTGCAAAATGCAACTTTCAAATCCGGGTTTTCTTTATATAATAATTTTCTGTAATGAGTTATTAATGTTGTTTTACCTGTTCCCGCATACCCCCCAAGTGTTATATAATTGTTGAAACTGGTTTTATACCAATTAAGTAATTTATCAAGAGCTTTTTGTTGATCAGAGGTGAATGTTAGGTTCATTATGTTGATAATAGCACA
>Ga0256914_1003089_pt1 | contig 13369 bp, 13 predicted proteins | sample HulkmetaG_FD_191571 | JGI IMG/M metagenome (GOLD analysis project Ga0256914, IMG submission 191571) | Hydrothermal chimney microbial communities from Main Endeavour vent field at the Juan de Fuca Ridge, Pacific Ocean - Hulk | ecosystem: Environmental > Aquatic > Marine > Hydrothermal vents ... | reverse complement strand
GTTTCGCCTCCTATTGCCGATTTTATAGAGAAGAGAGAAGGCCTTAGGAAGTTAGTCAGGGCATCTTTGCAACCGATAGTGAGTTTTGCGGAAGGTGTTGTATCTGAGAAGTAATAGCGGTTGATTGAGATGTAAAAAAGGGCAGTGGCAAACTGCCCTTTTTTATTTTATAATATCTCGTTATGTGGGATAAATTATCTGATGTGACTGCTTATGGGGTGGTTAAAAGCCTTTTGAACCGGCCTCTTGAGAGCCATAAAGGCGATTTTGGAACAGGCTTATTGATTGCAGGCAGCAAGCCTGATATGCCGGGTTGCGCTATGCTTGCGGCAAAGGCGGCTTTTACCAGCGGCATAGGCAAGGTAGTTGTGGCGACGCACCATAGAAACTTTTCTTCTGTTGCGGGTTTTGCGCCGGAAGCTATTTTTATGGACGTGAGAAAATTATTGTTGCCCGGATTCAGTAAATCTCTTCTTAAAAATATCCCGGCATTGAAGGCATGCGCGATTGGCCCGGGCATTGGCAAAGGCCTTTTTGCAAGGCGCGTTTTCTTTTCTGTATATGAGACCGGACTTCCTATGGTGATAGACGCCGATGCCTTGACGTTTGTCAAGGGAATGGTTTTTGACCGGTTTGTTATATTGACTCCTCATGAGGCAGAATTTGCCCGGCTTATTTCAAAGCCAGTGGAAGAAGTTAGAAAGAATAGGCTTGAGCTGGCAATAGACTATGCAGAAAAACATAAGTGTGTTGTTGTTTTAAAAGGGCATAAGACTATTTCAACGATAGGGCCTATTTTTATGGAGAACAATACTGGTAATCCGGGGATGGCAACAGCCGGATCAGGTGATGTTTTAACAGGTATAATCCTCGCACTTTTATGTCAAGGGCAAAACGAGATAAGCAGCGCTATTGCCGGCGCCTATATCCATGGGTTGGCAGGTGATCTGGCCGCAAAGTCATTAACGGTCTTATCATTAAGGGCATCGGATATTATTTCCTTTATCCCTCAGGCATTTAAAGAGACGCAAAAGAAAATGCCCGCTTTATAAGATAGAGAAAGTTTTTTGTTTTCTTTTACGATATATTTTTCAAGTTTTGTTATTTGTCTTCGTGTTAAAGGTTTGTTTAAAACGCCTTTTTCGTATGTGCCTGTATGTTTTATGTGTTTTAAGAGTTCCAGCGCGGAATTGAACTTTATCTCAAAAGAAAAGTGCCGCGCATCTATTATCTTGTAATAAGGCATGAGATATTGTATTACACTTTCATAAGACAAAAACCTTATTGCGGGTATTTCTTTTTCAAGAGAGATAATTATGGCCTTTGACAATTTCTCTAAAGTGCCTCTTAAGAATGTGGAAAAGGCAAGGACAGAATTGTCTGTAGATATATTGCGCAGTTTTTTTATGAGAGTGGGCAGGTCCTCTGACCACTGTATAGAGGCATTGGACACTATCAAGTTAAAGGAATTAATTTGATTGCTGTCTATTTGATCCATGTCAGATTCTATGATTCTTGCGTTTGGCAATCTTTGAGAACACAATTTCAACATCTGCTTTGAGAAATCAAGGCCTGTTATCTCCATATCAAATCCATTTTTCTCAAGAGAATCCTTTAATCGGGATGTCCAGAGACAGGTTCCGCAGCCTACGTCTAAAACCTTCAATGGATTGTTTAGAAATTGCCTGTGTTTCTGAATAACATTTAGGAGTTTATCGCCGAGTTCTTTTTGAACGAAGGAATGATTATCGTATTTGGATGCATGCCTTGAGAATGCAAGTTTGATATTGTCTTTTTTCATATTTATTGGTTTATCATCGATAGGATGTATTTTATGGTTTTTTCTTTAGCGCCGCGGTTTTTCTCTACAACCCTTTTTGCGTTTATTCCAAGCGCCTTCAGTTCTTGGATGCGACTTTCGTTTATATAAGGCAGAAGTTGTTTTGGATTTTGTATTTGAATTGCCCCGGCTGCATCGAGTAGGTTTTTAGCTATGTCTTTGAAATTATCCATATTAGGTCCGAAGAAAATGGGTGTTTGCCAATATGCCGCTTCAATGGGATTCTGCCCTCCGTGATTAATCAAAGAGCCTCCGATAAACGTAATGTCTGCGTATTTATATGCATGTGGCAGGATTCCAATTGTATCTATAATCAAGGCAGATGCATTATGGGGCATCATACCCTTTGTTTTAGAATATAAGGCAAACTTGATCTGGTATCTCGCCAGTAATTCTTCTATCTGGTTTACGCGTTCAATGTGTCTTGGAGCTATAATAAGAAAAACCTTGTTTAGTAATGAGGAGGTTTTTAATTCTTCCAATATCAGTTCTTCTTCATTATTATGCGTGCTTGCAAGAAGCAATGTTATTTTGCCAGAGGAATTGTTACTAAGTATGGTTTGCTCACGGATCTCCACGTCATATTTAAGATTTCCTGTTATTTGGATACGATGAGGAGGCATTCCCAATTCCTCAAATCTATCGGCATGTTCTTGATTTTGGGCCAGAATCATATCAACATACCCTAATAGGTATTCTGTAAACCACTTGTGCCTTTTATATGCCCTGAAGGCCTTGTCCGATATGCGCGCGTTTGCAATAATTATCTTTGTTTCTTTATCACGTGTGCCGACAATCAACGCCGGCCACAATTCGGTTTCCATAATAACCAATAGTCTTGGTTTTATTTTATTGATAAGGTTCTCCACACAGAAGAACATATCCCAAGGGGCAAGGCATATGGGCGATTGAAGTCGTCTTTGCAGATTTTCAAAACCTGTTGGCGTAGATGCCGTTGCAAGTGTGCTGATGCCTATGTTTGCGAGGTCTTTAATAAGAGGGATAGCCGCATTTGTCTCGCCTAAGCTTACAGAATGTATCCATACCTTGGATTCTATATCCTTGCCCTTGCAGGGCATTAATCTGGAAAGCATATAATTGAGCGGGCGGTTTTTTAGATACATTAAAGCAGGGCCTGTAAGCACTAGTCCAGCGCCGAACATTAAGTCATATAGTCTCTTGTATATCCAGTGCATATTTTAGTCCTTCCCCAAGCATATTATACAGCATAACCGTTAAAAATATCATAACTCCCGGAAATAACAGCCACGGATGCTGCGCAGTACCTGAGATGTTCATTGCCTCCGAGAGCATATTGCCCCAGCTTGCGTATGGTTCCTGAACGCCTAATCCAATCAGGCTTAGCGCCGACTCTCCTAGTATATACGAAGGAATAGAAATTGCAAGAGCAACTATACTATATGAGAATGTATGCGGGATTACGTGTTTTAATATAATCTTGTGTTGTTGCATACCGATTGCCTTTGCAGACAGGACGAATGCCTTATTTTTGATGGAAAGGGCCTGAGCTCGTATAACGCGCGCCATGCCCGCCCAGCCTATCATTGACATAATCGCAACTATCATAAACAATATCTGCCTGGAATCGGCTTTTAAAGGAAAGGCCGCACGTATTGAGAGCATCAGATAGAATCCGGGTATCAACATAATGAGTTCACATAAACGCATTATGACATTGTCAATAAATCCTCCTATGTATCCTGAAAATGCCCCTATTGTAGAACCCAATAGAAATGATATTAATGCGCCTATAAGGCTTATGCTCAAAGAAATGGCCCCTCCATATAGGATCCGCGAGAAGACATCCCGTCCTTTATAGTCCGATCCAAGTAGATAAACCATATCTCCTGATTTTGAAAATAACTTTGTTATTTCTTTTGTCTCAACATATATAGGCCCGGTTTTTGTTATGGTTTTCTTTGTTTTATATGCAAATGGCCCGATAAATTTTCCATTCAAAAATAGGTGCAATTTTTGTGGCGGGTGGTATGGCCTGTTTCTGTCTTCTCTGTCAAATGGATAAGGCGCGAATATAGGCGCAAACCAACAGATTATATACAAAGATAGGAGAAAGAATGCCAATAATTTATTTTTTTTGTTTGAGAAAAATCTTTTCCATCTTCTCATATCACTGCCTCTCTTATGCGCGGGTCGCTTACATATAAGAGTATATCACTGATTAAATTCCCAAATATAAGCATAATGCCGGAAATCATCATAATAGACATAACCAAATGCATATCCTGAGCCTGAACAGCGGAAAGCATAATCGTGCCCAATCCGGGCCAATTGCAGATTATCTCAACTAGCGCCGCTCCGCTTAATATATCGGCTATCTGATAGCCGAATATAACAATGAGCGGGTGTATTGAATTGCGCAGGGCATAATCAATGGATACGATGTCTTCGGGTAAACCGCGGGAAATGGCGTTTTTAGAGAATGGCATATTGTATGCCTTGCGCACGTTTGATTGTATAATCCTGTAAAGCGCGCTTGCAGACGGCAAGGCGATGACGAACGCAGGTATCGCCAAATGCCTTAGCAGGTCTATTGGTTTTAACCAAAACGGAAGTTGATTATAGAATATGGAGTGGGCCGAGCCTGTAGGGAGTAAGCCTGTTTTTGATGCCAAAGAGAGCAGGAGAAATGCAAGGAAAAAACCCGGAAGGCACATGCCGACAAAAGATAAAAAAGACAATCCCTTCTCCAATATGGATGTTTTTTTTATCGCGCCTATAACCCCCAAGGGAAGGGCAAGAGCCCAGATTATAAGCATAGATATGACAGATAATATAACCGTGTTTTTGATGCGTGATTTAAGCACGTCCTTTACAGGCGCCTTAAAATAAAACGAATAACCAAGGTCCCCTTTTAGAAAATTTCCTGCCCATAGCAGATATTGTTTTAACATTGGTTTGTCAAAACCATATTTATGTTCATATTGTTTGATAAGTTCTTTGGACGTTAATGGGTCCATTTTCATCTGTTCAAATACACCGCCGGGCGATAACTTCATCAGGACAAATGACAAAATAGACATGCCTATCAGAATAGGTATTGCCCATATAAGCCGATTTAGAATAATTCGCCTCATAATTCTATTATATTGGTTTCAACCTTTTCCTTCTTGACGTATTCTTTAAACAAAGACAATATGTGATTGTCCATAGACAGGTATATTACCTGCCATCCGTTTTTTACCGCATTGAGCAGAGTTTTAATGGCATACGGCCTTCTTTGATAATCTGTAAATTGCAGTATGTCGTCCAGTACGATAAAACTCTTTCCCAATTGGTGTTCTAATATGGATACCCTTAAGGCCAATAGGATTTGTTGTTGCGCGCCCGAACTTAATAGATGAAAGTCCCGCTCCTCTGCATCGAGGTAGAGTTTAAGGCCGTTGCTGATTGAGAATTTCCAGCCTTCGTATTTATTGCCTGTAAATGCCGATAGATTTCTTTGGAATACGTCGCTGTTTAATATCTGTTGCGCAATCTCGCTTGCCTTTTTAATCCTTGCGTTTTTTACCTTATTCCACATAATTTTACTGATAAGGTCTTTTAACAGGGCCTGCATCTCTTTTTCTGTTTCTTCTTTAAGTTCCTGAATGGATAGAAAGATATTTTTTATGCGGTTTGAATATTCAACCCCTGTCAGCCGACAGGCCTCGTTTAGCTTGTTTCTTAACTCTTCTTTGGACGCTTGCAATCTTTCTTCCAGATCGGAAATGCGTTTTTCAATGTCTGATTCTTCCTCAAAAGAAAATTCAGCAAAGAGATCATCTGAAACACTATCCAGATCCTCTTGAGAGACGTTTAATCTGGCAAATTCCACTTTCAATTTATTTAGTTTCTCAAGAACCGTTGTCCTTTCCCTTGACAGGGCATTTATTTTTTCCCCTATTCGGTCAGGTTCTATCCCGAATTTAAGCGTGTCGGCTTTTAGTTTGTCTAATTCGCTTAACAGGTTATTCAAAGATTGTGAAATGGATTCCTGTTTTATCTTGTTTTCTTTTTCCCGTTCTATTATAGCGGAGAGTTGTTTAGGACTGTTGAGTTGCATATTGGTTAATTGTTTAATTGTGTCTATCAGTTTTTGTTCTTTGCGTTTGGAGAATAATCGCCGGCCTGATAAAAATGCAAGTAAAAGCGCGCCTGCGCTTAATATGATTCCAGAAAAAACTCCTGAAAGGCCTTTTAGAAAATAGATTGCCGCTATGGCCGATATCCCCAAGATGACAGACAACGTCAGGCTCAGGGTATGCGGTTTTGCATTAAGGCCTTCCCACTCATTCAAAATGGCCTCAAGCTGTTGCAATTTTTTTTCGGAAAACGCTATTGTGTCTAAATCACGTTCTTTTTCCGAGACCTGACGTTCAATAGTCTGCATTTGGAGGAATATGGCCTTTAACGCATCTATTGTCTCTTCTTTGATATCTTCAAGTTGAGTTTGGAGTTCCATAATCTGCTTTTTAAGGTGTTTTGCATATATAAGTTTGTCTTGTTTAATCTGATTAAGCCTATTGGACAATAGTTCCTTTTCCCTTTCCAATGCAAATGCCTTTGACAGGCAGACTGTATCAAATATTTCCAAGGCCTTCTCTATGGATGAGAGTTTTTCTCTGAGTTGTATCAAGAGTTTATATTGCCCTGTTTTATTTCCTGTGATTTCATTGCTTTCAGATAATCTGACAGAACCTGTCCCTTTTAGAACTTCCCATTCCAGAAACCTTTCTGGCATAGCCAGCTTTTGCAGATATGACGTTATATTGGAGTCGGTATGGATATTGAGGTCTCCTGCCCGCGAGATAAAAAGCCTGTATATCCACGGTTCTATATCTATGCATTTTGTCTTTCTTGATTTTTTTACGTTGTTTAGTAAAAACGGTTTGTTATTGCATAAAACAGATAGCTTTGCAATGCCCTGAAATTCATTATCCTTTCTTGCCCCTATCTTGTCCGATAGGTTTGTTGAAAACAAGTTTCCAAGGCACTCTGCCATTGCCTCTACAATGGACGTTTTGCCTTTTTCGTTTTCGCCGAAAATAATCGTCAATGGTTTAAATTCCAGCCTTCTTTCAGTAATAGGCCCCCAATTGGATATGTTCAGTTCTTTTATCTTTATCATATCTTCATACCTTCACGGAAAATTGATAGCCCGCGCATAATACATTCCTCTTTTGATACCTTGAAAGCCTCTGCTTCCGGCAGGGTTGTTGACATGCACTGCTGGATAAAGTCGTATATAAAATCCTTATATGCAGAAGGAATAATCTGAATATCGTTCTTTACAGAAACAGACTTAAATATTTTAAGGGATTTTTTGAGGGATGATTCAATACGTTTAATATCGTCTTCATTATTTGTGGTTGTTGATATTCCTGTTAACGTTATTTCAACGGACAGGTCGCTTTCATAATCTTCCCTGCCTAAAAATGCATTGTTGATTTTTGACAACAACTCTTTTATTATCAATTCTTCTTCAAAACTGTCGTATATCCCCGGAAATATGGATAATCTATCCTGCCAGTATAACGGTCCTGATTGTATGATGCGGCGTTGAATCTCAAACGTTTCAGTGTCTAATATAAAGAATTGCCTTGGCCCGGCCTCATTTTTGCTCAATGCAAATGCAGACCCGCAGTACATAATGTTATCGTCGATATAACTCGGCTGGTGTATGTGCCCGAGGAAAGTCTTAACTGGTTTAAACTCATTGATGTCTGCCATGGTCAATGGGAAATAGCCTTCAGGCACCAGAGATGTCCGTGAACTTATAAAGTCGCAATGGGATATAAGCGTCCAATTGCCGTGAGAGATTTCCTGTGAGAACTTATTGACGCTATCTGCAAGTTCTTGAGAGGCGCTTTTGCCTTCTTGATACGGCAATAGCAAGATGCGCGCATCTTCTAATAGGGCCGGCTCCTTGTATACGTTGACGTTTTCTATTGAGAGCCTTTCTTGAGAAAATATATCGGTTTGAGTAATGTCGTGGTTTCCCAAGATAATAGATATCTCAATAGCGTCTTGAAATTCCGAGAATATATTTCGCAATTCCGTATAGGGAAACGGGGGTTTATGACACAGATCGCCTGCAATAATCAGATGCGGTATATTCTCAGAAGCGCATTGTATTAGTATATCTTTTAATATATTGCCTGTAATTGAGGCATTTTCTTCACTTATGTGTATGTCGGATGCTATTGCTATTTTCATTTAAGAACCGCTTTTTTTAATCCGCGCAATGCGTTCCCAACAAAGGCCTCGTTGTCAATGATGTCCTGTTCAGTTAACGGCCTTTCATATGCAATGCCCTTGTCAAGCAGGTGCTGTCTCAATACACCGGGCAACAGCCCGCTTTTTACCGGCGGAGTTGCGAGACGGCCGTTTAATTCCACGAAAACGTTTGTAAAACTTCCTTGCGTAATAAATCCCTCTTCATTGATAAACAAGGCCTCATCGCATGCGAGTTTTTGCGCGTATTGAAGGGCCTCTTCAAAGACCTTACGTCGCGTTGTCTTATGATATAGCAAAAGGTCTTTGCTTTGCAAGGGCTTTGGATATATTGTGATTAAAAATTGGTTTGGGCTATCGTTTAAAACAGATGAATTGATGTCTATATCCCCCCAGAAGTTTAAGGCCAACCGCAGTTTAAACAGGCCTTTATCCGGAAGTTCGTTTAACGCCATGCGTATCTTTTCAAGGACGTCATTTTCATTAAACAGAAATCCGAAGAATCTGGCGGAATTTGAAAGCCGTTTTAGGTGCAGGTCCAATAGGGCAATGCGCTTGTCTTGAACGCGCATAGTTTCTATCAGGGAAAAATCTACTCCCGCGTCTATAAAGAACCGCGCCTTTGCCAGAGACTCCTTGTATTCCTGATAAGGCTCAGAGTCCCATACAATGCCACTGCCTATACCAAGACGGCCACGGCTTTTTTCTATGTCAATATCCAGTGTGCGAATAGATACGTTGAATATGGCATCCTTATTCGGTGCGATAAATCCCATAGTCCCTGTATATATTCCACGGTAAGCGCCTTCAACTTCCTTGATGATTTTTTGAGTGGATTCTTTTGGCGCGCCTGTAATGGACCCGGAAGGGAATAGCGCCGTAAAGATTTCCTTCCATGATGTGTTTTCTCTTAATCTGCCGCTGATGCGGGATGTTAATTGCCACAGGCTTGGCAGTTCAATTAGGTTAAATAATTTAATTTTTATGGAGTTTATATCGCATATCTTGCCCAGATCATTTCTAATCAAATCAACAATCATAATATTCTCAGCCCTTGTTTTATCGTCTATTTCAGGCTGTTTTGGTTTTTCCCATGTGCCTTTCATTGGTTCAGCTGTTATCTCTCCGTTTGTTATGTGAAAAAACAATTCCGGAGAGCAGGACACAAAGGCCCTGTTGTCAAATGCCAAGAAAGAGGAAAAAGGCGTTTTCTGAGAATCCAAGATTTTGAATGCGAGTTTTTGCCAGCTTCCTTCAAAGGAAAAAAACAGAGGAAACGTATAATTCACCTGATAAGAATAACCTTCTTTTAATGCCTGTTTTATTTTATGAAAGCCTTCTAAATAAGAATCAAACCCTTTGGCGCTTTTAATATTAAATACGACAGAATCTTCTTTTGCGGGAAGGTGTTTTTTGAATTCGTTTTCTGATATGGGGCTTGCCTGCCATGCCATAGCCATAGGATAGGGAAGTTTGTCTGCATCGTCGGAAAAGGCCTCATAGGCCATATACATAAACACATAGTGTCCATTGTCAATAGCAGAGTCAATAAACCGCCAAAAGGCATCGGGCCTGTCCATAGACAGGCGCTCTGCCTCATCAAGGCGGAAAAATTGATTTGCAAAAAACGCTATATTGAATCTATCTCGTTTCATAAGCCGTATTATACGGTAAAAAGCAAGACAAAGAAATCTAATATATAAGAGTTCTTATACGTTTTATGTGATACGTTGCAAATATATTGGAGTAGTTGCCCTGTATGTTTCTATGTGATACAATTAAGATTCAAAACGGAGGGTTAAAATTATGGATATCGAAGTTGGAATTATAGGCAGTGGGCCGGCAGGCTTGCAGGCGGCAATACATGCATCCAAACGTGTTTCTTGCCTTGTATTTGGCAGGATTGAAGACAGTAATCTTTATAATGCGCATATAAACAACTATTTGTCCATTGAACATGAGATAGAGGGGAGCGAGTTGCTTCTCAGCGGCGTTGAGCAGGCAAAAGCTGCCGGGGCGCAGTTTCTTGAGGAAGATGTCTTTAATATAGAGATATTGGATAATGGTTTTCAGCTAGAGACTTTGAATAATAAATTTGTATGTAAAGCAATCATAATCGCATCAGGAATATCCCATAAGACGTTAAATGTTCCGGGAGAAAAAGAGCTTTTGGGAATGGGCGTGAGCTATTGCGCAGACTGTGATTGCATGTTTTACAGGAATAAAACAGTTATCGTAGTTGGCGGAGGAAGCGCTGCTCTGCGCGCCGCAGATATCCTTCTGAACTTTGCTTCTAAGGTTTATCTGGTATTTGACGAGTTTTCAGTGGACGAGCCGCAATTAAAAAACATACAGGAAAAGGGCGCAGAAGTGCTTTTAGATAGTATTGTAAAAATCAACGGGACGATGAAAGTGGAGTCAGTGGATTTATCTTCTGGAAACAATATCCCGGTTGACGGGGTTTTTATTGAATTAGGCGCTAGGGCGCTTAAGGACTTGGCAATAAACTTAGGAATTGCATTGGACGCGAAGTTCATGCAGTACATTACGACAGATGAAGGACAATCGACGAACGTACCCGGCATTTTTGCTGCCGGCGACATAACAGGAATGCCGTTCCAGCTGGCAAAGGCCGTAGGTCAGGGTTGTGTGGCTGGGATTTCAGCGGCTGATTTTGTGAAGCAGGGCATTACTGCGAAAACCTAAGAAGGGGGGGAGATGTTTTTTGTTAAAGTAAAAACCTATTTTTCAAGTGCCCATAATCTTAGAAACTATAAAGGCAGTTGCGAGATGTTGCACGGACATAATTGGGTGGTTGAGGCCACGTTTAAAGGTCGCCGCTTAGATGAAACAGGCATGCTTTTTGATTTTAGAAGCGCTCGCAAGTGGTTGTATGAGGTTATAGAGGGATTGGACCATAAGTACCTAAACGAATTGCCTCAGTTTAAAGATACGAACCCGACGTCTGAAAACATTGCAAGATATATTTTTGTGCGATTGCGGGATAAATTGAGAAAAGAACAGGTATTAAAAGTGCAGGTTGCGAATATAACCATATGGGAAAATGAAAGATCAGCTGCTTCTTATGAAGAAGACGACTAAAGAGAAAGCGATTGTCCTTTTTTCAGGAGGGTTGGATTCAACAACCCTTTTGTATTATGTTATGGAGCAGTATGAGCCATTATGCATTGCGTTTAATTACGGGCAGAGGCACAATAGAGAGCTTTCATCTGCGCGGGAGATTACGCAGAGGTTGAATTTAGAACTCTTGGTCTTGGACATCCCTTTCCCGGACAAAGGCAGTGCATTGCTGGATAGAGGAGAAAAAATCCCCGAACAGTTAACCGACTTTATCCCTATAACCTACGTTCCGGGCAGAAACACGGTATTTATTGCGTTGGCATTGAGTTATGCAGAAGCATATTCTATTAACAAGGTCTTTATTGCAGTTAATGCAATTGATTATTCGGGTTATCCAGATTGCAGGCCGGAATATATATCAAAGTTTAATGAACTTGTGTCTATTGGCACAAAAACAGGCGTCAACGGCAAAGCTATAGAGATTTTGGCGCCATTTGTGCATATGACAAAGGCAGATATAATAAAATTAGGCATGAAATTGGCTGTGCCATACGAACTTACATGGTCTTGTTATAAGGGGGAAGACAGGCCTTGTGGTGTATGTGATAGCTGCAGATTAAGGTTAAAGGGTTTTGAAGATGCAGGATTCACAGACCCGCTGTTTTCTCAATAAGGCAAAGATAAACGAGGTATTTGTCTCTATGCAAGGGGAGGGCACTCTAATTGGCGTTCGTCAGGCCTTTGTGCGTTTTGCTGGATGCAATCTGGATTGTTCTTATTGTGATACGGATTTTTCAGAAAAGATGGCATGTGATTATAAGTACGTATTGGATTTTATCAAGGAAAATGCGCCAATACATTCAATCGTTTTTACGGGTGGAGAACCTCTTTTGCAAGCTGGATTTTTGAGACAACTATGCGATAATTTAGATAAAACGATTACGTATTTGGAGACCAATGGCACGTTGCCAAAGATGATGGAGTTTTTAGTCGATTGCATAGATATCGTTGCAATGGATCTAAAGATGCCTTCAGTGGCAGGTATAGCGCCTCAATGGGAAAGGCATCGGCAATTTATTGACCTCTTGCAAAATACGGATTTAGATGTTATTTTAAAGGTCATAATAAGCGAGGATGTTCTGCAGGACGATTTGGATACATTGCAGGATATTCTGTGGAACTTGAAAAAAGATTGGCCGGTTGTTCTTCAGCCAGTATATGAAAAGACGAACCGGCAATTAATGGATGTTATATTTGGGATTCAGCGTAGGTTTTTGAGAATAGTAAAGGATGTCAGAGTGATACCGCAGGTGCATAGATTGCTTGACATAGACTAATTGGAGGGGTTATGGCTTCAGAATACGAAGGAAGACAGGAACATATAAGAGATATGGAGCTCCCTGAGATAGAAGTATGGGAGAATAAATATCCTGATAAAGATTACTGGGTTAAACTGGATGTACTAGAATTTTCTTGTATTTGTCCAAAGACAGGCCTTCCTGATTTTGCGCAGTTTTATATAGAATACATTCCCGATAAGTATTGTTTGGAATTAAAATCCTTTAAATTGTATCTGACTGCCTATAGAAACATAGGTATTTTTCATGAACACGTAGTAAACCGTATATGTGATGATATAGTTAAGTATGCTTCCCCAAAAAGGCTTTTTGTTAAAGGTGTATTTAATATCAGGGGAGGTATCCGCACGACGGTGGAGTGTTCGTATCCGTAGGATTTCCAATGGGCCGGTAGCTCAGCTGGGAGAGCATCTCGTTCGCAACGAGGAGGTCGGGGGTTCAAATCCCCTCCGGTCCATAGAATAGATTTTGTAGGGTAGGTATTGCTTTGGATGTGAGATAACGCAGGGGATTTATGTTATGATTTGAACCCCCGGCCAGGGGTTGTTAAGGGGAGCAATCCCCTTAAAGCGAAAGCGGAGCTGAAGCGCGCCGACAGGAAGTCGGCGGGGGTGACAGCGAGGCAATGCGAAGGGAGCGGGAGCGAGCGGAGCATGGCGAGCGCAAGAGGGGCGAAGCCCCTATTGAGAGCAGGAAGCGAGGGAGGGTGGTTCAAATCCCCTCCGGTCCATAGAATAGATTTTGTAGGGTAGGTATTGCTTTGGATGTGAGATAACGCAGGGGATTTATGTTATGATTTGAACCCCCGGCCAGGGGTTGTTAAGGGGAGCAATCC
>Ga0256914_1003088_pt1 | contig 13372 bp, 11 predicted proteins | sample HulkmetaG_FD_191571 | JGI IMG/M metagenome (GOLD analysis project Ga0256914, IMG submission 191571) | Hydrothermal chimney microbial communities from Main Endeavour vent field at the Juan de Fuca Ridge, Pacific Ocean - Hulk | ecosystem: Environmental > Aquatic > Marine > Hydrothermal vents ... | reverse complement strand
CTGCCCGCCCTGGGAGGCGTCACCAAAGGTGACCGTTCCGGTCACGCTGAAGTTCTTCAGCACCTGGCTCCAGTCCAGGCCGATCTTGGAATTGTCCTGGAGGTAGACCTCGATGATCTTCGCCTCGATGATCACCTGCCGGTACAGCTCGGTCTTCAGGGTATCCAGGTAGTTCTCGATCCGGTCGAGAATATCCCGCGGCGCTGTGACCGTGATCAGGCCCACGTTGCGGTCAATGGTGTAGTAGGAACCTCCGGTGGCCATGCGGCGGGTTGCCTGCCGGGTCGGCTCTTCCACGCTTTCTTCCTCTTCCGGAGGCGGTTGACTGCCCTCGGTCTCTGCGCTTTCCGGAGAAGCCGTTGGTGCATTGACCTCCTGGGTCTGCCACTGCTGGATGATGGTATCCAGGTTGTTCTGGATATTGTCCCAGATGTCGAAGACATTGTCGTCACTGGTGATCTTGACCGTACCCTCGGTGCCGGTGGCTGCATCGCGATCGGTGAGAAAGTTGCCTCCCACCGTGGTGGTGTAGCTACCCTTCATGTAGGGCACGGCGATGTAGAACCGTTTGGTGGCCTTGTACTTGACGATGATGGTGTTGCCCTTGACCTCGTGGAAGTAGTCCACCTGGCGGAGGAGGTTGTCGATGGCATCAAAGAAGTTGTCCTCCGCGGAAATGTTGACATCCACCAGTACGTTTTGGTCCACATCACTGGCCCAGCTCACACTCATGCCCTTGAGGCGGGCCAGCCGTTTCAGGATGTCCCAGAGGGGCTGGGGACCCCGGGTGGAGATGATATTTGCTCCCACCTTGAAGGCATATTCCTTGTCCTCGTCTCCCAGGGAGTCGTCGGCCTGTTCGTTTTCGACCACAAAGCCAGGGGTCCGGTACCGGACAGGGAGCTGGGCCGGGCTGACGGCCTGGCTGGCCGCCGGGGTCGGCGACGGAGGAGCAGGGGCGGATTGCTCGGTATCGGCCTGGTGCCGGTCTGCCGCAGAGCAGGAGACAAGCAGGATGATCGCCAGCAGCGTTGCACTACGCTGCAGGAGATGGAACTTCTGAAGTTTCATGATGCATTACCTTCCTGGATCAGGGCTACATGGATTGACTGAGGGTGATTCTCCCCTGGATGAATTTTTTCAGATCGGGCGGTATGCGGAAACCCGCCAGGAGGATACGCTTGTACACTCCGGTCGCTGATTCATGCTGGCCTTCCTTGTCGAGGATCCTGGCTGTCGCCACCATGGAATCCAGGCTTTGTCCGTACAGCTTCTCATACCGCTTGAGCAGCTTGCGGGCAGCGCTGTACTGCTTCTGGTTTTCGGCAAAGACCGCATAGCTGAGCAGGGCCTCCCGGGAGGGTTTGGCGCCGCTGACACTCTGGTCGAAGTACTGCTGTGCCCTGGTGTTCTCCTCCATGTTGGCCAGGGCTATGGCGGCATTGAGAGCGGCCGCCCGCAGCTTCCGGTCAGCCTTCAGGGCCTTTTCGGCAAAGTAGAGTGCCTTGGCATTCTGGCGGAGCCCCACCAGGTAGAGAGTGGCGATCTTGTTGGCCAGCCGGCCGTTGTCCGGCCATTTTTTCAGAGCCTCTTCATACCGTTTGAGGGCGGTTTCGATATCCTGCCGTTTTTCGAGCTTCCTGCCTTCGGCGATGAGTTTTTTGGCCTCCAGCACGGTTCTGGGCATGGCCTGCCGCTGCTGGATGACGATGGCCTCCTGGGCGGCAACCCGGGTATCGGTCTCGAAACTCAGGTTGTCGGCTGTCCGTTGGGGCCAGTTGAAGGCCTTGTCGCGGGGCAGGATGACAATGGTGTTGAACCGTTCCTCCTTCTGGAGGTTCTTCAGGTTGAGGATGATATCCAGGGCAAAATCCCAGGGCACATCGTCCAGGGCCAGGGTCAGGGAACCGGACACGGATTCGTCGACAACGATGTTCATTCCGCTGACCTCACGCAGAAGACGGAAGACGTTGTGCAGGTCGATCTTGTAGAAGTCCACGGTGATCCGCTCCTTCTCGTACCCGGCAAAGGCAAAGGAATCCTGGGGAGCCGATGGTTTCTCGCCCTTTTTTGCCGTTGTTTTCTGCAGGAGATCGATCTCGGGAAGCTGGGCCTCGATGGTCTCTTTCTTGGTGATCACGGAGCTGATGGCATCCTGTTTTCCCTTTTCCCTGATGGTGACGAGAATACCGTGTTCGCTGCGTTTCACCTGGAAGGGAAACAGGGTTTCCCCGGCTCCATCAAAGACGACCCGCAGGCCACTGCCCCTCTTGGCCACCCGGATCCTGGCCAGGGCGGTGCCCACCTTCTGTTCCCGAAGCAGCCCCTGGCCGTCGATGTTGTTGATATCGATATAGAGGCGGGGCGGGTTTGCCGCATCCCGGCCAAGGACGTCATACTTGAAGTCCGGTATCCTGCCGTTCACGGCCAGCAGCACCCGGGTCTCGGTTCCTTTGGTGGATACCTCGATCTTGCTGAGACGGGCGGAGCCAGATCCTGTGGCCTGTTTTTTCGCTGTTTTTTCAGCCGGAGCAGGTGGCTGGCCAGCCTGGAGATCAAGGACGATATCATTGCCCTCGTCTCTGACTTTGAATGATCCGGATCGGGCCAGGGTGAACTCGAACCGGCAGATGGGAGGCTGGCTTTTGTTGACTGTCCTCGTTTGCAGCCGGATACCGCTTTTTTTCGGCAGAGTGAAGGACCCGCCTTCGGCAAAGCTCGCCTCGGCGACATCGACGATGATCCGGGCGGGATTGAACAGCTCGTAGACCGTGTAGGTGGGTTTGGCCGTTCCCCTGATCCGGATGGTCTGTCTGGTGTCTTCCTGGCTGAACATGACGTTCTGGAGGACGTTTCCAGGCGCCGCTTTCCGAGTCTCTTTCGCCAGACCTTCGGCCAGCCCAACGGCAAGCGACCCGATGAGGAACAGGAAACAGCACAACAGCTTCCAGCTGTTCCGATGACTTGTGGACAAAGAGAATGGGTGCATGGTCTATTTGTCTCCCTCGGTGTTCAGGCGCATGACGACCGTGTTGACAAGTTTTTTCCCCAGCCGGGTGTGGAGCGTCTCGGTAATCTGCAGCTGTTGCGGTACGATCTTGGTCACGACGCCGTGTCTGCCAATGGGGGTACCTTCGGTGAGGATGTATCCCCTGCCGGTGACGTCTTCGACCATGGCGATCTTCTTTTTTCCCGAAAAGAGGACCGCGACCAGTTTCAGCTGGCCAGGTTCGAACCGGCGCATGCCGGTAAGCTCGACATCTTCCTCGATGATCTCGTCTACTACTGTCGGGGCGCTGACAGCCTTTTCCGTGATAAAGGGAACAAAGGGATCCGGTCTGTTCTCCAGCCGGTAGACAAAGCCTGCCGCCTTCTCTCCAGCCGTGGAGACGTCTCCGCCGTCTCCAGGCGCTGCGGAGATCAGTGACGAGGCCATGCCGGGCAGCCCTGAGAACACGAGTACTGCCAGGCAGACAAGTAGTGGACGGATTGCTCCGCTTCTGTTTCCGGTTTCAGTCCGCATCGCTGCTGATCAGACCTTGTTTCTGTAATTTTTATTTTTTCTTTTTTTTGCCGGCTTTTTTCTGCTTCTCGATTTCCTGGATTTCCTCCTCGCTGAGAAAGCGGTAGGTGACCAGGCGGCAGGTTGAATTGAGCAGCATCTCGCCGTCTTCCTGTTTCGGGGAGCCCATCTTGATGTTGTTCACTGTGACGATCCGGTCCAGCTTGCTGACCTTGTCCAGGAAGTAGCCCATGTTGTGATAGGGGCCACGGATGGAGATGTCAACGGGTATTTCCGCATAAAAATCCTTTGTTGTCTCACCCACCGGCTTGAAGGAAAGAAACTCCAGGCCTGCGCTCTTGCCGAGGTCCGAAATACTGCGGAGAAGGGCCGGGATCTCTTTTTTCTTGGGAAGCAGCACCTCTGCCTTCTCGAACCGCTGCCTGGTCTCCTCCATCTCCGCCTTGACCGCGTTTTCCCGTTGCGCAGCACCCTTTGCCTGGTCAAGTTCCGCAAGCAGGGTCTTTTTGTCGCGCTCCAGCCTGGTGAGTTTCGTATTGCCCGGCCGATATACCAAAAAATAGAAAAGCAGCAGGGGAAGGAGAAAGACCAGAACGGCGATGATGATCTTTTTATCCCTTTTCAGGGGAAGATACTTTTCCTCGACAAAGGTGTCCAACTTTGAAGGCGTAGCTGCCGATGCCATGCTGAACTAATCTCCCGCGTTGAAATTACTTGTCATTCCTGTCGGCTTTTTCTTCCTCGTCCGGCACCGTGATGGAACAGGAGAGGGAGAATGCCTTGAGGTTACGGCCGGCATAGGTCTTCTGGGCGGAACTGGCCAGGTTCACTGTTTCGATATAGGGCGAATTTTTCAGATTTTCCATGTAGTTGGCAATCGTACGATTGTCCAGCGCCATTCCGGTGATCTGCAGTTTGCTTCCTTCCTGGGACAGTTCGGTGAGCCACATCCGTTCCGAGGGAGTCCTGTTGGCTATCTCGTCAAGTACATGAACAGTCAGCGAGGAAGACTTTTTCAGCTTTTTGATGACCGAAATTTTTTTCTCCAGCAGATCCTTCTCTTTCTCCATTTTCTTGATCTGCCTGATGATCTGGCTGTAATGTTCTTTTTCCTGCCGGAGCTTGTTCAGCTCGCTTTCCGCCTGCCGAATCCTGCCGGCCTGCCAGAGACCGGTTGCCGCAAGGGCAACCAGGAGAAGGAGAAAAAGGATCAGGCCGGTGAGCAGTTGGGCGCGGGCCCGGGCTCGGCGTCTGATGTCCCGTACCGGTAAGAGATTGATGTAGACCATGATCAGTTTGCCGGAAGATCTAGGGTAGAGGCTGTGAACAATCTATGCGCTGCATTGTTCCGGTTGTATCGGTTCCCCGGTGTGGTTGTTGCCATCAAAACGGCGCTGGACGGATAGCCAGGCCGGCGGCGATGGCCATTTCAGGTGCCAGGGCACTGAGATACCTTTCGTCAAATTTTTTCTCGTTACGTTTCATGGAGGCAAAGGGATTGAACCGGACGACCTCCAGGCCGGTCTCCCTGGCCACGAACTCCTGCAGACCCACCACCTTGGAGCCCCCACCGCTGAGCACAAGCTTGCTCAACGGTTTGCCCGGATGATTGCCCGAGTAGAGGTCAATGGCCTTCTTGATCTCCAGGACCCAGTGGGTACAGGTATCGTTGAAGATCTCCTCCAGTTGGGCTTTCTTGTCGTCTTCCACATTCAGGCCGAGTTTGAGTTTTTCCGCCTCCTCATACTTCAGATCAAAGGTCGAGGCAATCTGCTCGGTGATCTGCTCGCTGCCGATGACGATATCCCTGGCCAGGACCGAGGCGCCGTCCGCAATGATGTTGATATTCATCTTGGAGGCGCCGATATCCACCAGGGCGACATTCTCCCTTGTTTCGCTGGTGGTCTCCCAGATATTTTCCAGCGCAAAACCGTCCACATCCACCAGGACCGGTTTGAGTTTCAGCCCCTGCAGCAAGGCGAGATAATCGTCGATCACCTCCTTTTTTGCGGCAACGAGCATCACGTCGGTCCTGTCGTTCTCGTCTTCGGCGGTCTTCAGATCCTGGAAATCGAGATAGACGTCTTCGATGTCAAAGGGAATGTATTGCTCAGCCTCGGTATTGATATATTCGGCCAGTTCGTCCTCCTCCATTACCTCGAGGCTGATCTTTTTGACGATCACCGAATACCCGGAGATGGATATTCCCACCCGGGCATTGCGGATTTTCAGGTTTTTGAACAGGATGGCAATGGCCTTGCCCACTTCGTCGGGCTCCTGAAGCACCCCGTCCTCGACAGCTCCCGGCGGCAGGGAGATGGAACCCACAGCCTGGAGAGAATACTGGTCTCCAGATTTCTGCAGTTGACAGACCTTGACCGCGTGGGAGCCGATGTCGACTCCGGTGATAAGTTTCTCTTTTTTTCCCATGGCTGGATTGCTGTGGATATGGCCGGTCCGGTCAGCAGCCGGAAACAGACACTATTCTTCAGTATACTGGATTTTTCCTTTACTATTTGTATTAGGCGCATAAAACCCGTCCTTTGTCAAGAAAAGTTCGGGTTTTTTGAGTGTTTTTCTTGCAAAAAAACAATAGGATATCAAGAAAGCCTTTTTTTGGCCAGAGGAAATGTCCTTTTTTCCGGCTGTTGGCGAATCGGCAAAAAAATATTATCTTTATTTTCAAACGGTTGTTGGAATAGAAAAGATTGTTGAATTTTTCAGGTCTTTGATATAGCTTTATCCAATTTGTAGGCACTTCCTCTTTTACCCAAGACAAGGAAATCCAACGTGGCCTATTTGAAAACGCGCAAGAAAAAGTCCGCCCTCCGGGAGAATTTCGAGGCCATCATCATTGCCATCGTCCTGGCCCTGTTCATCCGGGCCTTCATCGTCCAGGCGTTCAAGATCCCTTCCGGGTCCATGCTGCCGACCCTCCAGATCGGCGATCATATCCTGGTCAACAAGTTCATCTACGGCATCAAGCTGCCCATCACCGACACGGTCATCGTGCCCATCAAGGATCCGCGGCCCAATGACATCGTTGTCTTCAGGTATCCGCGCAATCCGAAGCTGGACTACATAAAACGGGTCATCGCCGTGGCCGGGGATACGGTTGAGATCCGGAAAAAGAAGGTCTATGTCAATGGCAAGCCGTTCGACGATCCGCATGGCGTGCACACCGATCCCCGCGTTCTGCCCGCAACAGCCGGGCCGCGCGACTATTTCGGCCCGGTCACTGTGCCGGAAGGCAAGATCTTTGTCATGGGCGACAACCGCGACAACTCCTTTGACAGCCGCTTCTGGGGGTTTGTCGATCTCAAGGCCGTTCGTGGCAAGGCCTTCATCATTTACTGGTCATGGGATGTGGACAAGCCCCTGCTGTCAATCGACCGGTTCACATCGGTACGCTGGAACCGGCTGGGGCATCTGGTTCATTGAGCTGCAGAGGGATCATGGCGAGCGGATATTTTTTCCCCCACCGGCACATTCTCGGCATCGAACAGTTGAGCCGGGAAGACATCGATCACATTCTCACCACAGCGGAATCATTCAAGCAGATCTCGGCCCGCCCCATCAAAAAGGTCCCCACCCTGCGGGGCAACACCATAATCAATCTCTTTTTCGAGCCATCCACCCGCACCCGGCTTTCCTTCGAGATCGCGGCCAAGCGAATGAGCGCCGACACCTTCAATATCTCCGCCTCGACATCCAGCGCCACCAAGGGGGAAACCCTCGTCGATACGGCCCGGAATATCGCGGCCATGCAACCTGATATCATCATCATCCGCCACGCCTTTTCCGGGGCGCCCCATATGCTGACCCATCATGTGGACGCGGCGGTCATCAATGCCGGCGATGGCACCCACGAGCACCCCTCCCAGGCCCTTCTGGACCTGATGACGGTCAGGGAGCACAAGAAGAAACTCCGCGGCCTGAAGATCGCCATCATCGGCGATATCCTCCACAGCCGGGTGGCCCATTCCGATATCCTGGGGTTCACCACCATGGGGGCAGAGGTCTTTGTCTACGGGCCGGCAACCCTTCTGCCGGTGGGGCTTGAATCCCTGGGGGCCAGGGTCTGTAATCGCCTGGAGGAGGCGGTCAGCGATGCCGACGTGGTCATGACCCTGCGGATACAGAAGGAACGGCAGAATGATCCCCTGCTGCCGAGCTTCAGGGAATATGCCCGGTTTTACGGCATCACCTCCCAGGTCATGTCCCTGGCCAGGCCGGATGCCCTGATCATGCATCCCGGGCCTGTCAACCGGGGAATCGAGCTGATGCCCGAGGTGGCTGACGGCAATCAGTCCGTGATCCTCGATCAGGTGACCAACGGCGTGGCTGTGCGCATGGCCCTGCTGTACCTGGTGACCGGCAACGGCTGAGGAGGAAGGTGAGCAATGGGAAGAAACTGGCTGCTGAAACAGGGAAGAATCATCGATCCGGTCAACGACCGTGACGAGACCGGTGACCTGCTGATCCTTGACGGCTGCATCGCAGCGCCCGGGACCACACCGCCCGACGGGGTCGAGGAGATCGACGCCCGGGGGTGCTGGATCGTTCCCGGCCTCATTGACATGCACGTTCACCTGCGGGAGCCGGGCGAGGAGTACAAGGAGGATATCCTCTCCGGAACGAAGGCCGCCGCTGTTGGTGGATTCACCGCCGTGGCCTGCATGCCCAACACCCGGCCGGTCAATGACTGCGCCAGTGTCACGGCCCGCATCCTGGAGCGGGCCAGGGAAGGGTCCTGCCGGGTCTATCCCGTGGGCGCGATCAGCAGGGGCTGCGGCGGCGAGGCCCTGGCCGAGTTCGGCGAACTGAGAGCAGCCGGGGCCGTGGCGGTCAGCGACGACGGCCTGCCGGTGCGCAACAGTCAGCTTATGCGCCGGGCCCTGGAGTATGCCGGCGACCATGGCCTGACGGTCATCTCCCACAGCGAGGAACCCAGCCTGAGCCGGGGAGTGATGAACGAGGGGATCGTTTCCACCCGGCTGGGCCTGAAGGGGATTCCTGCGGCGGCAGAGGCCATCATGGTTTACCGGGACATCGCCCTGGCCGAGTACACTGCCAGGGCCGTGCATATCGCCCATGTCAGCACCGCCATGAGCGTGGAACTGATCCGCTCGGCCCGAGCGCGGGGAGTGCAGGTGAGCGGCGAGACAGCGCCCCACTATTTCACCCTGACCGAGGAGGCAGTGACAGGCTACCGGACCAATGCCAAGATGAACCCTCCCTTGCGGAGCGAGGCGGACAGGCAGGCTGTCCGGGAGGCCCTGGCCGACGGCACGCTGGAGGTGATCGCTACAGACCATGCTCCCCATTCCATCCTGGAAAAAGAGGTGGAGTTCGACCTGGCCGCCAACGGTATAATCGGCCTGGAAACCGCCCTGCCGCTCAGCCTGGCCCTGGTCCGGGAAGGGCTCCTGACGCCTCTGCAGCTGGTGGAGCGGATGGCCGTGGCGCCGGCCGCCATCCTGGGCGTGGAGGGAGGCAGTCTCTCTCCCGGCAAGCCGGCCGACATCACGCTCATCGATCCGGAGCTGGAGTTTGAATATACCGAGGCCGAGGTCGTTTCCCGGAGTCACAACTCGCCCTTTCTGGACTGGCAACTGCAGGGACGGGCCGTGCTGACCATGGTGGACGGCCGCATCACCGCGTCCAGGCTGGGCAGGGAGTCGGCATGATGCTCCGGCCCGTTGGGCTGTGGCTCTTCCTGGCTCTGCTCTGCGCCTGGGCCCCGGGAGCCGGAGCCACGGAGACGGGACAGGCCGGAAAGGCGGACGACGGCGAGGAGTACTATTTTCCCTGCCTGTGCAAAGAGCCTCCTTCCTACACCAAGCTGGACCGGCAAGGCAGCCCCCTTCCGGACTCGGCCACCCGCTGGAGCCTGGTCCGGGACAACCGGACCGGCCTGGTATGGGAGGTCAAGACCGATGACGGTTCCCTGCGTGACAGGGACAACACCTTTTACTGGTGTGATTCTGATCCGGTGAGCAGCAGGAGTGTCACCGGGGAGTGCGGGCGCCACAGGACCACGGAGCGGTATGTCCGGGACCTGAACAGGCGGCAGCTGGGCGGCCTTTCCACCTGGCGGTTGCCCACGGTTTCCGAACTGAGCGCCATCAGGATCAGGAGGATCGACAGGGATGGCAGGGAGGTCGACTATTTTCCGAACACAGCCCCGGGAAAGTATTGGAGCTCGACAACCTTCAAGCGGGACGCCCGGGAGGCCTGGTTCGTGGATTTCCAGTTCGGTACGGTAATGATCGACTCAAAGAACAGGGCCTTTCACGTCCGGGCCGTGGCCGATCCCTGAGGGGTGCGGGAAACAGAGGGCTACCGGCCTTTCCCCGTGCCGGTACCGTTGCCGCCCCTGACCGGCAGGACCCGGGCATCCACCGTGGAAGTCGGGTATCCCCAGTCCCTGTTTCCGTAATCGAAGTCAAAGCTGGCCACCTTGGCTCCCTTTCTGTCCGCAGCCCAGAGACAGCAGGCGCTCAGGCTGATCGGATCGGGTACTGCAAACCCCCCGTCCTCGCTCGATTCCGGCACATAGAGGCTGGCAAGCTCCTCCTGGGTCGGCATCCTCCAGTCGGCAAATCCACCCAGGTTGAGACCATGGCAGTACTGCTCCGCCTCTGCCCAGCCAATATCTGAACCATTGTCGTGCCTGGCCCACATCAGGCCGGTGCGGTTGTCTGTTACTGTCTCTGCATTGACCTGGAAGCGGCCTCGCTGGCCGCCCTGGGTCGCCTGGGAGCAGGTCAGAATTGATATTATCGCGAATACAATAAGATATGTTTTCACTGGCCAGCGTTTCATAGAACGTTCCCCGCTTGTTCTGTTCATATGCAATATATGTACAGTGTTCCCGCTGTCAGGACAAGGGGGAATGCGTTGGTCTGCAAAAAAAATCAGGGCGGTCGCCTTGTCAATGCACCGGTGAGGATTTATAGTGCCTTTCTGTAATATTTCCACCGGATATCTGCTGTCTTTCCCCAGCGCAGGAGGACCGGTCGCCCGGGGCTCATCTTTCCGGTGCCCTGGTTTTCGCAGTTCTTGTCTGCCCATTTCCCGATCCTTTCCGGTCATGCAGCAGATGATGCCGGTGGCGGACGTTTCCAGCCTGTTTCTGGTGCTGGCGCGGTGTGTTCATTGGTTCAACTGAGGGAGTGTGATCATGATAACAGTTGAGAACCTGACAAGAACGTATGGTGACTTTGTGGCTGTCGAGGATGTCTCCTTTGCCATCGGCAAGGGAGAGATCGTCGGTATGCTGGGCCACAACGGAGCCGGCAAGACCACGATCATGAAGATGCTCACCGGCTATCTCGAGCCCACCGGAGGGCGGATCGAGATAGCCGGCCTGGAGATCGAGGAACATCTGCGGGAGATACAGGGCAGGATCGGCTACCTGCCGGAGAACTGCCCTGTATACCCGGAGATGACGGTCCTGGAGTATCTGGACTATGCCGCTGCCCTGCACGGCATCGCACCGGCAGAGCGGGAAGAGCGCGTCCGGGAGGCCGTTGAGCGTACAGAGCTCGGTCCCAAGGCCCTCCAGCCCGTGGCCACCCTGTCACGGGGATACCGGCAGCGGGTCGGGGTGGCCCAGACCCTGCTCCATCATCCGGAGATCCTGATCCTGGACGAGCCGACCAATGGCCTGGACCCTACCCAGATCCAGCACATGCGGCAGCTCATCACCAGCCTGGCCGAGGAGGCGACCGTTATCATCTCCACCCATATTCTCCAGGAGGTGCAGGCGGTCTGCACCCGGGTGCTGATTATGCGGGCCGGCCGGCTCGCCCTGGATGCCCGCATGGACGAGCTGCAGGAAAGCAACAGCCTGGTGGTGGTGACCGATGGTGAAGAAGAGGCCATCCGTCCGCTGCTGGAATCGATCAGCGGTGTGGCCGACGTTGAGCGGTGTGGCAGCCAAGGTCGGGATTTCTGTTATAGCCTTCGTATCGCTGTTCCGGCCAACCGCGACCAGGTGGCCGCCCGGGTGGCCTCGGCGATTCTCGAGTCCGGTCACCAATTGTACGAACTGCGTCCGCAGCAGCAGGACCTGGAAACGATATTTGGCAACATTACCGCAGCTGAAGGGAGGGCCTGATCATGCAGACTGTTCTCCGAATAGCCCGGAAGGAGTTTGCCGCCTTTTTCGCAACCCCGGTTGCCTTCATCTTTTTCGGCACCTTTCTGGCCGTCACTCTGTTCATCTTTTTCTGGATCGAAACCTTCTTCGCCCGAAACATCGCCGATGTCCGGCCGCTGTTCGACTGGATGCCTGTTTTGCTCATCTTCCTCTGCTCGGCGATCACCATGCGTTCCTGGGCAGAGGAGCGACGCGGCGGCACCCTGGAAATCCTGCTCACCGCGCCGGTGAGCTCCCTGGCCCTGGTGGTGGGCAAGTTCCTGGCCTGCCTGGCCCTGGTGGGGGTGGCGCTTGTCCTGACCCTTCCCCTGGTGATCACGGTCAGTTTCCTCGGTCCCCTGGACTGGGGACCGGTCCTTGGCGGCTACCTGGCCACCTTTTTTCTTGCCGCAGCCTACCTGGCCATCGGCCTCTTTGTCAGTGTCCGTTCCGACAACCAGATCATCAGCCTGATCGGCTCGGTTCTGGCCTGTGCAGCCCTCTACCTGATCGGCTCGGATATCCTGACCGGGTTTTTCGGCAACCGGGGCACCGAGATCCTCCACCTTTTGGGAACCGGTTCCCGCTTTGACGCCATCACCCGGGGAATCATCGACCTGCGGGATCTCTATTACTATGCCGCCCTGGTGGGCGTGTTCCTCAGCCTGAACATCTACAGCCTGGAGCGTATCCGCTGGGCCGGCAATGCCAGCAACAGGCATCACAGGACCTGGCGGCTGGTCACCACGCTCCTGGTTCTCAATTTTTTGGCAGCCAACTTCTGGCTCGCGCCGATCAATAGGTTGCGCGCCGACGTGACCAGCGGCAGGATCTATTCCCTTTCCGAGGCCAGCCGCAACTACCTGGCCCAGCTGCGCGAACCGCTGCTCATCCGGGGATACTTCTCCGCCCAGACCCATCCCCTGCTTGCCCCCCTGGTCCCCAGGCTGCGGGATCTGCTCAAGGAGTACCAGGTCGCCGGTAAGGGCAGGGTCCGGGTGGAGTTCATCGATCCCCTGGAGAACCCGGAGCTGGAACAGGAGGCCGGCCAGAAATACGGCATCCGGCCCATCCCCTTCGAAACCACCTCCAAGTACCAGGCCTCGGTGACCAACTCCTACTTCGATATCCTGGTGCTCTACGGCGACCAGTTCGAAACCCTGGGGTTCCGCGATCTCATCGAGGTCAAGGCGCGGGGTGAGCGGGACCTGGACGTGGATCTCCGCAATCCGGAATACGACATCACCCGGGCCATCAAGAAGGTACTCTACAGTTACCAGGGCAGCGGCAACCTGTTTGCCAATATCAGCGGTCCCATCGCCATCACCGGCTATATCTCACCGAAAGACAGGTTGCCGGAGCCGCTGGCCAAGCTGGCCGGCGAGCTTCCCGGCCTGGTGGAGGAGATGAACAAGCAGGCCGGCGGACGGGTCAGCTTCCAGATGATCGACCCGGACGCAGGTGACGGCAAGGTGGCCAAGGAAATCGGCAGCAAGTACGGGTTTCGGCCCATGGCGGCCAGTCTCTTCGATACCCGTACCTTCTGGTTCTACCTGACCATGGAGAATGACGGCCGGGTGGTCCAGGTGCCCCTGCCTGCCGATTTCTCCAGGGATGCGCTCAAACGGGATATGGATGCGGCCCTGAAGCGGTTCTCCAAGGGGTTCCTGAAGACCGTGGCCCTCCATGCGCCACCGGCGACG
>Ga0256914_1003087_pt1 | contig 13373 bp, 10 predicted proteins | sample HulkmetaG_FD_191571 | JGI IMG/M metagenome (GOLD analysis project Ga0256914, IMG submission 191571) | Hydrothermal chimney microbial communities from Main Endeavour vent field at the Juan de Fuca Ridge, Pacific Ocean - Hulk | ecosystem: Environmental > Aquatic > Marine > Hydrothermal vents ... | reverse complement strand
ATTTTGCAATATAGAGTCTTCGGTCAGCAAGCTCTATTATGGCCTCTTCCGTGACATTCTTGAGTTCACCTGCCGAAGCAACCCCTGCGGAAAAATGCACATATATCCGTTTTCCTCCATAGGTGAAACAGTGTTCTGAGATAATACGCCTCAACCGTTCGGTAAACTCAACACCTGTAGTCAGTCCACCCTGGCATATCCCGTAGAACTCCTCGCCGCCATAGCGCCCCAGCTCGTCCTCCTTTCTCTTGGCCCTGCTCATGAGCCCTGCCATGGTGGAAAGCACATAATCCCCTGCCTGATGTCCAAAGGTATCGTTTATTACCTTGAAGTGATCTATATCAATAAGTATGAAACAGAAATCCTCAAGATGTCCACGACAGAACTGTGCCACATTGATCTCAACTATCCTGTCCATGATGGTCCTTCTGGGCAAGCCTGTAAGCTCGTCGTAATAACCGATACGCTCCAGCAGCTCTTTCTGTTCCATCTCCTTGGTGACATCGGTGAGGCAGCCTGGAGACAGATAGATATTATCCTGTGGAAACTTTACGATTACTGACTGATCTTTGAGCCACAAGGCACCTGTCTTCAGCTTGATCTTGTAGATGGCCTCCACGCCCCCCTGACGCACGCCCCTCCTCCTGAGATCAAGGCGTTCAGCCCTGAGTTCCCTTCTCGTTATGATCTTCTCCTCAATCCTGGCACTCACCGAATCTGTATAGTTGTACTCCCTGCGATCAACCACACTCTCCCTTATACATTCAGCCACTTGCTCTGGGCTACAGAGGAAAAGCTCACTCAGTTTGGGACTGGCGTACTCATACCACATCCTCTTCCTGTCAGATTTCCAGGCAGCAAGATAAGGCATGGCAGGGATACCGCAGTTATCCATAGAAACACAGGTACAGGTAAGTTTCCGGACATGCTCTACGAGTTCTGTACTGCTATCAGGATTATACAGGATGGTTCCGATATAACCCTTTTCCCTCAGATCATCTACGGACACAGGGGTGACACGTTGATACAATCCACCCTCCTTTTGATACTTCTGAAGCATTACCATACAACACACATCCCCCACGCAATCTAACTGGTCACACGCACTCCAAACGCATCACCCATTTGTCCATGTAGCCGTGCACAGGACAGACAGGAAATGCCCCCAAACGCTTTTTGTGCTGATATTATTTACATATTGGCTTACTCTCTTGAACATGCCTGTCAAGACAAATTTCATACGGACTTAAGCAACAGACCGGGAACATACATACAAACGGTTAAGCATTGAGCAATATGTGTCGATATTACATTGTAGCAGGCCACAACGGAACTGTGGCCAGACACCACAACCCTTGTTAAAAGAGAAAGAGTATTGAATATACTACACATTGCAAAGAGACATTGGCTGGCCTTCCTGGCAACAGCGATACTGGTGGTGGTCATGGGCCTCAGTCTAAACCTCGTATGGCAGTCCTACTGCCTGCGGGGAGGCATGACAGGCAGGGCCCCACAGAGTACAGAGACTGTTTCCGACTCAGACGCCGTCCCCCCCGGACTTTGGCTCTCAGGCAAAAATATCAGAGACCTCAAAAAGATAGTCCGCACAAGCTCCTTGCTCATAACCGCCCTGTTTGCCCTGAGCGCTCTGCTCCTCTGGTATGCAATACACAGCCGCACACTACTGGCCCGAGCTGCATCCATACGAAAAAAGAGCCATGACCGTTACAGATTTCTCACAGAAGGCCCGCCTACAATAGGTATTGTAAGATTCAGCTTAGTAGATTTCAGGCTTCTGGACTGCAACCGTGCTGCCCTCAACATTACCGGCATGCCACGGGCAGAATTCATTGGCCGGCCTGTGACAGACTTCATTGATGCAAGGGATACAGGCTTTGTAAATCTTGAGCTTGAGGAACTCAGGGCAGGCCGTTCCAGTCATTACTTTATAGTCAAAATGCCCCACTATCACGGTGGTGTCAGGCACATTGCCTGGCACATATCTGTAATAAGACAGCTTGATGAAGAACCCCAGGCCGTGGCTATCCTCACAGACATATCGAGGGAACACGAGGTCCAGATAGAACGCATGGAAAAGGAACGGCTTGCCGGCGTACTGCAAATGGCGGGAGCTGCGGCACACGAACTCAACCAGCCCATGCAGGTGGTATCCGGTCTGCTATGGATGCTCCTCAACAAGATCGACAAGCGTGACCCATCCTACAAGACCCTGCGTACAATATATGCAGAGGTGGAACGTATGACTGCCATAAGCAGAAAGATATCTGCCATAGGCAGCTATGAGGTCAAGGAGTACGTTGGGGAGACAAAAATCATAGATATCGACAGGGCCGCTGGCGGACGCGGCAGATAACTATCAGGGTACACGTTCCACCACCTTTACCCTGAGACCACCGTTACGAAAGGTGGTTATGGTCTGCGCCTTCACTCCCGGCAGAGGATTGGCTCTGTATGAGGGTGCCAGGCACGTTATCCCCCATGAAATGAACTCTGCCCGCACTGCCTGGGCAATTTCTCCATATATATCCTGTCTTTGTCCCATCCTGGCAGAAACGCGGCGGCCATAGGGCGGATTGGTGATGATCCAGCCAGGACGTGGACAAGGAGATAGAGAGGCACGTGAAAATAGTGCCTGCCCCATGGCAACGCAGTCACTCACGCCGGCTGCAGCAGCATTGGCCATAGCCGCCTCCACTGCACCCGGATGCGCATCACGGGCATAAATTCCTTCCCCTTCCTGGCGTCCGGAAGATGCCCTTGCCAGGGCATCGGCCCTGATGGACTGCCACAGATCCGGATCAAAATTCCTCCACTGCATAAAGGCAAACTTCCGTTTGAGACCAGGAGCCATATTCCTGCTTATCATTGCGGCCTCAATTGCAATGGTCCCGGAACCACAGAATGGATCCAGCAGGGGCATGTCCCTGTGCCATCCTGACATGAGCACCAGAGCGGCAGCAAGATTTTCCCTGAGCGGGGCCCTGACCCCCATGATCCTGTATCCCCTCATGTGCAGAGGGGCACCTGAACTGTCAATACTCACTGTGCATATATCCCGCACCAGCCTGATCACAACGAGAGGCGCATGCTGTTCCGGCCCCTTGACTTCATAGAGGGGGCCGGCACGCCTTGCAATTCCCTCAAGTACCCTCTGGGCCACTGCCCCTGTATGGTAGAGCCTGGACTTGTGACTGGTCACCCTTATAGTGGGCACAACTATCCCTATACCGTACAACTCCCATGGATACCGGGAGATGCGGGGAATCAACTCTGAGAGCTGAGTGATCCGGAATCTTCCAACCCTAACCAGAATTCTGTTGGCACTGCGGAGCCAAAGGTTGGTCCTGTAAAGTTCTTCCAGGCCACCGTGGAAATCAACGCCCCCGACACCTGGAATGCACCTCACCCCCATGGCGTCAAGCTCCATGGCTGTAACCCTTTCCAGACCAGGCTGGGATACGGCAAACATCTCAAATCGGGTGGAACCGGACTTACTCAAAACACTCTCCTTTGACTAAAAACCCCATAGTGTGCGGCTGTTATCGCAGAGGCTATGGACTTCACAGCGTCATTCGGTATGATATTTATGTGACCACAATTGACAGAATGTCAAGGGAACCATTCCCCATGCACCTTTGCCATACGAAGAAGACAACCTGGAATATACTGTCCACCCTGCCTTTCATGGGCTGATAAAAGGGGAGACCATTTGATCCGATGAAACGCATCAAAGCAGCACCCTCATACCAATACCACAGTACAGGCGGGGCTGTCTCCTTCAAAACCCTGCTGATATTGCTGCTCACCTCCATTGGACTCCTTCCCCTGTTCATTGCCATAGCGTTCAATCTTCCAAGGGTAATAAACACACTTGAGACAATCCTGGCTCAGAAACAAATTGCCCAGCTCAAGGAAAAATATATAGATGTGGGCAAAGAGATCATAGCGCGTTCCGAAAGCGTGAGGCTGCTGGCAAAAATACCGGCTGTCCGACATATTATTTGTGCCTGTCAAAATTGTCCTGCACAGCAGGATCCTCCTTGGCCCCGGCAGCTTACAGATATCATCCAAGAGTGGTTTGACCCCATAGAACCCATCAGCAGTATCTCTCTCCTGGATTGTTCAGGAAAGGAACTGTACAAAATCGCAAGGGGACAAGGTGGCAGACTCCGTAAACTGCAGGAAGAGGAACTTGGAATCGTAAAAGAAGCAGCCACCAAACTGCAAAGGTTCAAGTTTCAGGGACCAGACAGCACTATCTTATGTATCACCAACCGAATTGACGCAAATGATGACAGGAAACACAAAGGCCACCACCCTGAGGTGACCATCTGCTGCCCTGTATACCACAGCATGAAGATGATAGGGCTTGCCACAATTACGCTGAATCTGACCCCCATCCTGGGAAACAGCAGGTTCGATTTCATCATTACAGGCAATGGTGACTATGTCTACAACTGCACTGCCGGGAAAAAGGACATCCACCAGCCAGGTATTGCCTTTTCCCATTTTCCTGAGCTTAAATCCCTGATCAACTCCAAAAGGCCTGGCGTCATTACTGATCATAAAAACCGCACACTGGCATGGGTACCCATAATCATGAGCGACAGGATACAGCATACCATGTGGAGCGGATCAGTAGTGGACTCCACCATGATCACCGCCATGAAGAGGACCCTGATCAAACGCATACTTTTCATAGCCTCTCTCATATTCACACTGGTCTTCCTCGTGGTATGGCGCTACTCGTCCATTGCTGACAGGTTCAGAGACGAACTCATAAGGGCATTGAGAAGCCTTATTGAAAAAAACCGCCCCATAAAACTCAGATGGAAAAGGCCAGAGGAGATCAAGGAACTGGGACAGGAGATAAACAAGCTCTCTGACAGATATCTTGAGATCATGTCAGAGAGGAAAAAGGCAGAATCAAGGCTCGCAGACCTTAACCAGCGCCTGAACATGATCCTTGACAATGCAGCCGAAGGCATCATAGAGCTGGACTCCAAAGGCAGGATACAATTTGCCAACCCGGCAGCAGCAAAGATACTTGGAATTGACAGGGACAATCTAATAGGTAATGACCTTCACTTCTTGGTGCACTATCTCAGCGAAAAGGACGAACATGATACCAGGCACCAATGTCCCTTCTGCACCGCCTTGATGGACGGCAACTACCACCTCTTTACAGAAGACATATTCTGGCTCAAGAACGGCAGGGCTGTAAACGTAGAGTACCTAACAGCCCCCATATATGACAGGGACAACAATCTTACCGGCCTGGTAATGTGTATCCGGGATCTGACTGAGCGGAAAAAGGCTGAAAAACGGGCTGCTGACCTGCAAAAACAACTCCTGCACTCCCAGAAGATGGAGGCCATCGGCACCCTTGCAGGTGGCGTTGCCCATGACTTCAACAACCTGCTAACAGCCATTACAGGTTACTGTGAACTGCTGGCATTGACCATAAAGGACAATGAAGAGGCCCTCAAGCAGGTCAGCTACATATCCATGGCTGCAGAAAGGGCCTCGGAACTTACAAGACAGCTCCTTGCATTCAGCCGCAAACAGCAGGTGTGCAAACAGATTGTGGATATAAATGAGCTGGTGCGGAACCAGGAAAAGATGCTCAAGCGGCTCATTGGCGAAGACATAGAACTGACCACCCAGCTCTCGGACCAGGGACCATTGAATACCATGGCTGACCCCGGCATGATCGAGCAGGTCATCATGAACATAGTACTCAATGCACGGGATGCCATGCCCAATGGAGGCAAGATCGTCATAACCACCACCAAGGTCTGTATACCACCTGCTGAAAAATCAACACGTGATAAGGGCAGGAGTGGCAGGTTCATTGTCATATCAGTGAAGGACACGGGCAGCGGCATTGCCCCAGAGATACTGAAACAGATATTCAACCCCTTCTTTACCACCAAACCCGTGGACAAGGGCACAGGGCTCGGTCTTTCAGTGGCATATGGAATAGTCGAACAGCACAACGGATGGATAAACGTAGAGAGCAAAAGTGACAAAGGCACTGTCTTCAGCATATATTTACCTGAATATATGGAAGAAACAGCAAATACCCCGCAAAAGGACGAACTCATACAGGCAAGTGTCTCTGGCAGGCAGCGCAGGATACTGATTCTTGAAGACGACCTTATGGTAAGGGAAATTGCCAGAGAGATACTTGAATCCCACGATTTTAATGTTATCACTGTGGAGAATATCAAAGAGGCAAAACGAATATTCATGGAAGAAAAAGACCATTTCGATCTGGTCATCAGCGATGTAATACTACCGGATGGAAACGGGCTGGAGTTTATCGACTGGGTGTTGGAGTTAACCCCCGAAATGGCAGTAATGCTCACAAGCGGCTATATAGACGAAAGCATCCATATGGAGGAAATCCGAAGACGTGGCCTTCCATTTACTGAAAAACCTTTTCATTTAAAAGACCTGATAGCGGCAGCAGACGCAGCAATGAGGAAGGCAGATGACTGACAACCATAGTGCGAACAATCCCTGCAAGGACTGTCCCAGCCTGTGCTGTACTGCAGTGAAGCACCTGCCGTTTCTTGGTGAGACATCTCAGGAACTCTTTTCTTCCATGCTCATAGGTGCCTTTCCAGACATTGCGCCCCATGGGAACTCTCTGCAAGAAGACACTGATGGTACGAGTCACCGCAGGCCATTTGTAACAGAGTGGCTTGTCCCTGCACAGGCTAGTGCATGCCCCTGCCTGAACAGTAACCAGCTCTGCTCTGTATATGAACACAGGCCCTTTGCCTGCCGTCAGTTTCCAGTATCACCTACCGGAAAGATCCATCCATTCTGTCCCCATGCGGAACGATTTGCCCCTTCTGATTACTATGGCCACAGGTTCAGTAGCATGGTTGACTGTCTGGACCTGTTTCTTGTTGATCTGCTTGAAACAGGTGGAGAATCCGCAATCCATGACTTCCTGCTCCAGGACCAGGAGGTTGGTACTGTCATGCTCTACAACCCATATCTCCTGTACCTCCTTATCCTTGCAGGCGCAGATGTGGCACATGCGCTTTCAGGACAGGCTGAAGTGCTTGAACACTACCGCCTGGCTGGCATGGAAGAGATGACATTTATAGTGCCAGGTACAGAGTACTGCATCACTGCCTCCACACGGGAACTTGCAATAAATCTATCCTATATCAGGGCGCAGATGGAGCATCAGGACCTTGAAGGCCGACTGGCACTAAGACTAAAAGAGGTAATGGAACTCAACACATGAACATCTATCTCATCATCATAATAGGTGCACTTCTCATCAACTATGCCCTGTCAGCAACGGCAGCATGGCTGAATCTTGGGAACATATCCGAAGAGCTGCCAGATGAATTCAAGGGCTTCTACGACCAGGAACGATACCGCAAGTCACAAACATACCTCAAAGAGACCACCATATTCGGGCTTGTGCACGACACATTCCACCTGGTAATAATCCTTGCCTTTATCCTTGCTGGCGGCTTCAATTACGTGGACCACCTGGCCAGATCAACAGCTCAAGGTCCCATTGCCACAGGTCTAGTCTTTGCCGGCATCATACTGCTCATGTCCCAGGTCATAGACATCCCATTTTCCGCATGGAGTACCTTTGTCATTGAAGAGAAATTCGGTTTCAACCGGACCACACTCAAGACATTCATCACAGATATACTCAAGGGGATCGTTCTCACCGCCATAATAGGTGGCATGGTCTTTGCTAGTATAATCTGGTTTTTCCTGTCAGCAGGGCCGGCGGCTTGGCTCTACTGCTGGGCAGCCCTCAGCGCATTTCAGATAATGCTCATGTTCGTGGCCCCTGTACTGATAATGCCCATTTTCAACAAGTTTGAGCCACTTGAAGATGGGAAACTCAAGAGATCAATCATGGACTATGCCCGCAAAGAGAATTTCAAGATGCAGGGTGTATTCAAGATGGATGGCTCAAAACGCTCTACCAAATCAAACGCATTTTTTACAGGCTTTGGACGGTTCAAGCGCATAGTCCTGTTTGATGTCCTGATTGCACGCCATACCGTCCAGGAACTTACGGCAATAATTGCCCATGAGATGGGCCACTACAAACTCAAACACATAATCAAGGGAATTATACGGTCCATACTCATGGCAGGCTTCACCTTCTGGCTGCTGAGTCTGTTCATTGGGAACCAGGGGCTGTTCGAGGCCTTCCGCATGGAACATGTCTCAATATATGCCAGCCTCTTTTTCTTTGGATTTCTGTATGCACCCATTGGAATGCTCACAGGGATCATAGACAAGGCCATATCCAGAAAACATGAGTTTGAGGCTGATGCATACGCAGTAAAGAGCTATGGCCATCCTGATGCCATGATAATGGCACTGAAGAAACTCTCTGTGGACAACCTCTCAAACCTCACCCCTCACCCCTTCATGGTATTCCTTGAATACTCTCACCCGCCAATTCTCCAAAGGATAAAGGCAATCAGAACTCTTGCAAAAAAACTGGGAACAGGAGGCCAGAATGACAGTTGAATGGGCATACTTACGTAAGGGCTGAAAATCGTGCCAGAGGGCACAGGCTGTGCTTGATGCAAAGGGCATCACCCCTGAAACCGTAGTTGAGGCCAGGAAAGAAAAAATTGCAGGGGACCAGGCATGGAATCTGCTCAAGGTGGCAGGTGAGGTAGTGGTTGCCAAAGGCAGGAAGGTCCGGACTTTCAGACCTGACACAGATGACAGGGAAAAGATTCTGAAGGCATGTACAGGCAGGACAGGCAATCTACGAGCACCTACGCTCAGGATGGAAAACCGCATGATCGTGGGATTCAACCAGGAAATGTACGATAGATATGTAGGGCAGGCGTAGTATGGCAGAAGACATATCTCTATACTGAACTTCCAAGAGTCTACGCAGATGTCATGAAAATAGCAATCACAGGCGCTGGCGGTTTTATTGGTTCCAGGATACGAAACCGCTTCAAAGATCATGTCATCATCCAGCGCAACCACACAACAGGCGATGTAGTTCGCATTATCCGCCAGGCTGATGTGGTTATCAATCTTGCCGGAGCCCCCATCATCAAACGATGGACCAACCCGTACAAACAGGTCCTGAGGCAAAGCCGTCTAAGCACAACCGCCAAGGTGGCAAGGGCCCTGAACAGCACTGATGGCAAGAGGCTACTGATCTCAGCATCTGCCACAGGCATATACCCTCAGGGCAAGGCGTGTGACGAGACATGTCATCACCATGCAGACGATTTTCTCGGAAAACTTGCGGCAGACTGGGAGGCAGAGGCACTGAAATACAGAGGACCTGTGGCAATCTTTCGCCTTGGCATGGTGCTTGGTCCAGAAGGAGGGGCACTTTCAAAGATGTTGCTGCCATTTCGCCTTGGCATGGGAGGGTCCATAGGCAGTGGCAGGATGATGATGAGCTGGATCGACGCAGAAGACCTGATGGATGTCTTTGCCTTTGTGATGGAAAGGGGTTTGTCAGGGATATTTAATGCGGTTTCTCCACACCCTGTGAGCAACAGGGAGTTTACCCAGTGCCTTGCCAAGGCCCTCAGACGTCCTGCCTTTCTCCCAGTACCTCCTCTGATCCTACGACTCCTTTACGGACAGGCCGCATCGGTCATGACAGGCTCATGGGAAGTGTATCCCGCAAGGCTTCTTATGATGGGATATGAATTCCGCTATCCTGACCTGTCAGCTTCTCTTGATCATCTGCTTGCCGGAAAGAGCAGATAGGCCAGACCATTAATACTACGCTCTTCCCTTTCCCTACAAGCCATACTCCCGCACAGGTTTTCCCAAACGGAAAGGGCCGGTTGTGATACCGGCCCTTTTCCTAACCCCTATTATGGGTGGGATATCCATTGATCAGATCATGAGATTCAATATGGTCTCGGCCTTTGCCATGTCCTCGGCAGAGACACTCCTGTCTTTCGTTGTAAACTCCTTGGTTATATTGGCAATGACATATATAAGAGTGCCTACCATCTCAGGGAGCTTTTTCTCAAGCTCCTCCTCTAAAGCGTACTTCAGAGGGGGAAGTGTGGCAAGATGATCGAGGATTGGCTGCAGCTCCAACTCCTCCTCGAATCTGGCAAACTCTTTCATGGACTCTTTCATCGCCTTTGTAAAAGGCACATCACACATCCATATAATATCGCGTCCATTGTACTTGGCGTTTGCCTCTGCCACCACCAGCAGGTCATACAGTTTCTGATCAACAATATCACTGATCTGTTTGACCTTGCTCTTGTCTAATCTCAGGCCTGCGGCCCTCTTGTAGAGGGCCTCGATCCTGTTCGCACCTGTTACTGCCATACCGTAGCTCCTATGCTATTTTTCTTCTCGTTTTTCATTCAGTGACTTTATGGCCTTCTCCTTAAACTCCTTGAGTTTTGCAATGAGTTCGTCAAAGAGCTTTTCAGCCTTGTTCTTCCCCTTGATCTCCTTTTCCACAGAGGCAATGGAATCATCCAATGCCTTGTAGGTGGTATCACTGGTACTGGTATAACCCAACGCCTCTGCTACCTGAAGCTCATTACGGGCAGCATCAAGATGTTTCAATGCCTGATCCTTATGGGTCTTGGCTATCTTTTTGGCCTGAGCTATGAGTGCCTCGGCCTTGAGAAGGGGCAGAGGTATAACTATATCATTTCGGACAAGGGTATTGAGGGCCATCTCAAGTACATCACGGGCCTCATCCGCCTTGTTCTGGTGCAGATACTTTGCTGCCAGTTTCAGTGCCTGAGGATAGGATACAAGGGGCAGGTTCACTGTAATTATGTCTATCTCACTCTGAAGGGTATCCAACAGACGCCTAGCCTCCTGAACCCTGCCATCGTCCAGTAACCTCTTAACCTGTTTGACACTCTTCTCGATTGACTTGAGATCCCCAGCGTACTCCACAGCCACAACGGATGAATCAATAGGGAGCAGCGCAGGGGCATTCTTGGCGGCAAGCACTACCTCGAGCTTTCCAATGGCCTTTTCCAGGTCCTTGATAGCAGACTTCTGATCCTTCTTGTCCAGGTCGTCCAGAACCTTGTGTGTAAGAAACAGGGCATCTACAGCCTCCTTGACCACCTGCTGCTGCTTTTTCTCTGCCACTGACTTTGCATGTTTTACCGCCCCGGCGCTTACCTCTGCCGGTGTATCAGCCATTACATTTACAACCCCGGTTCCAAGTAGCAGCACCATAGTCGTCATTAAGGCAAATAGTTTTTTCATGACCAATTCCTCCAACTTCAAAAATTAGTTTTTTAAAATAAAGTAGTATACCTATCATAAACTCAGCAAGTTCGGTACAGCCAACAAACTTAAATCACAGCTTATTAAATTCAAGAAATAATGCTTCCAACCGGTTGGTATTGGCCGTCCTCACCAAATGCGCTTTTTACACTAAGCACGACCAACAACACAGGCAAGGGGTAAATTTGAAATAATGCCCTACTGCCTATTCAAGCAGATCATGCAACATGCCGAATTGAAAAAAAGTTACAACTCTCTTTATGGACCATTCCCGGTCTATCCCCCGACAACTGCTGCGCGCGCCAACCACCTTACGGGACAAACGGGGAATGCTCCAATACAGATCAACGAAAAATCCATATAATTTCAGGAGACACGGATGCACTACCTTAAAAACGTAAAGATTCGATTCCTTCTCATCATCTTGTCCGGTATATGGGCTGCCGGCCTCACAGGTTCTGGCCTAATCGGCCTAACCGGACTAAACAAGATAATTGATGTGACATCTTCCATTACAGAAAAGAACATCCCGTTTACAGAGATGTTTGAAGATATAAGCAATGATATAACTGAACAGACAAGATTTCTGGTTAGAAGTGTACTTGCTGACCAGAACAATACCCGGCCCAAAAAACTTTTCACCACCATCACAGCAGATATTCCCGAAAAAATACAAGACATCCAGAAGGTGGTAAAAAAGAATCAGGGGGAATCAGCTGCAACCAGGGAGCACCTTGCCAAAGTGACCCGCCTCATTAACGACTACAGAAGTGCCTATGAAAAATTTGCCACGGCCGGAGTTGCTTGGATAGACAGGCAGGACAGAAAGGCCCTGGAGAACCTTGACAGGGCCTGGAAGATGCTCACCGTATTACACACCAAAATATCTGACGAAATCAGCAAACTGAACAAATTATCCCACAGAGAGGTATCGGCCTACAATATAGCTGTAAAACGCAATTATCTGACCATCTTTCTTGCGGTCATGGGCGCTGGCATCCTCTTCAGTTTTCTGGTTTTCAATAGTGTAATAGCCAAACTGAATGATACCCGTAGCAAACTTCACGATGTGGCCACAGGCGACGCTGATCTGACCAAGAGGATACTCACCAAAAGCAATACTGAAATTGATGAAATAGCAAGACTCGTCAACACCTTTATCGGACGCATTCAAGACCTGATCAAAGAGGTCAAGTCAAATGGCCTCTATATAACAGAAATGGCCGAGCAGACCGGAGAACTGGCCACATCCCTGGCCAGCACTGCAGTTGAGGGCAGTGCCCAGTCTGAAGAGGTGAACAGGCATGCCAATGACATTGGCGATCAGATGGGCAGTATTGCCGCTGCCATGGAGGAGATGACTGCCACTGTATCTGAAATCGCCCAGCACACGGCTATCACCGGACAGAAATCAAATGAGGCCTTCATTCAGATAAAACAGGCAGCAGAAATCGTGGGAAACCTGTCGGCCGCATCTGCCAACATCGGCGAGATGAGCAATCTCATCGGCAATATTGCCCAACAGACCAATCTGCTTGCGCTTAACGCCACCATAGAGGCTGCTCGTGCCGGAGAGGCTGGCAAGGGTTTTGCCGTAGTAGCCGGAGAGGTCAAAGAACTGGCAAAACAGACGGGAGATGCTGTGCAGAAGATTGATCTGAGTGTAAACGACTTGCAGGACCATGTCGCCAGGGTAAGAGCGGTAACAGAACAAGTGGTTAGCATCATAGAAGAAGTAAGTGAACTTGCCAACAACGTAGCAGCAGCAGTGGAAGAACAGACTGCCACCACCCATGAAATCAGTCACAATGCTCAGGTGGCCACTGGCAACACCGGCCTGCTGGTAACCCAGAGCAAGGGGATAAAAGAGGCCAGCACAAATACAGCAGAGAACTCAGAACGCATGAGGACCTCTGCCCGGGACCTGAATACGGTAGCCGACGACCTGAAGAGGACACTGGATACATTCACTGTATAGGGGCCAATGGCAATATCCCTACTCCTTCACAAACTCGCCAGCACCCTTTGCCCCTCCTTCACACAAAAAAACAAGGCCCGCCTATTTGCGGGCCTCTAAAACACTATAA